>Ga0181402_1000202_pt1 | contig 22073 bp, 8 predicted proteins | sample 25SPOviralmetaG_FD_130131 | JGI IMG/M metagenome (GOLD analysis project Ga0181402, IMG submission 130131) | Marine viral communities from the oligotrophic San Pedro Time Series (SPOT) site, San Pedro Channel, CA, USA - 25 SPOT_SRF_2011-08-17 | ecosystem: Environmental > Aquatic > Marine > Strait...
ATCAAAGTCGTCAAAATAAGGAGCTACATTAAGATTAGTTTCCTGGGGCATGATTTCTTAGAACTGCAAGATAATTTTAACGTCTTCTTTCTGTGATGAAGACCTCGTAACTGAAGGTCTGTTGTCAACGTAAATGATATCACCCGAGAACTTTTGACTCTCTGGATTTGCTAACCCATTTACGAAGTTCTGACCCAGATAGTAGGTACGACTATTTAGAACCGTTGAAACACCTTGGAATGCGGTGTTAATACCCAAACTAACTGATCCACCAGTAATAGAAAGACTGCCACCACTAGTGATATTTGAGGTAAATTTGTTTGATCTAAATCCATAAACTGGAGATGCATCAACATTACCATCAGAACCAAAACCTGAGTTTGTTCTATCCTGCCAATACTTCAGAACACCAGTAACTTGATCATAGGATACAACTTTACCAACAGCAGTAGATCCAAGTCCAACAGTTTGTGTAATAGTTGAGTCAGCTGTAAATAATGCCGAACTATATCCAATACCGGTAAGTCTTATTGCGTAGACTGCACTAGCCTTATCAAGTGTTAAGATTGAGGATGAATCATATGCTGTTGGATTTTCAATCATTCCAACACGAGCAAACTGGTTACCCGTAATAAAATCAGGGTTCTCAGTATCATTCTCAAATCTAGCGTATGTGAGTACATTATATGCACCCAACTCACGATAGATATCGGATCCATGACCACCAGATGGTGGAACAATTACATTAAATATTGGTGAAGTTGTTCCAGTAGGAACATTGCCTGCTATCAGGTCAACAGTTCCATACGAATACCCTTCTCCACCTTTTGATACGGTGATAGTTTCAACTTTAGAATCATTATTAACAACGATGGTTGCTTCTGCACCAAACCCATCACCAAGAATAGGAACTCTTGTATATGTTGAGTTGGCAGTTCCCATACCAACACCACGATTTTTAATCGTCACCACTTTGAGTTGACCACTTGATGGTGCGTTCTGTCTTACAGGAGCATCATCTATACTTGTTTCCCAATTACTAGGAACAGGAATATAGTTAGTCGAATCAAACTTAATAGCCTGACTTGGTTTGATTGTATACAGATACTTCCAGATATAACCATCACCACTGTTACCTGCCTCCCTAGGTTCCAAATCGGTGAATGTTGGTTCATCCAATGAAGGTCCACCCACAAAGTTATTTTCTGGAGTGGCGTTATTATACAAACAGATATAAACTCTAAAGTCAGAGTTCATAACATAGTAGTTTGCTGAGTAGATATCAAACGAACCCGATGGTTGTGATGGGTTATTACGAGTGATATCACTTCTCCACATATCATAAGTGATACCTGAAGCCCATTGAATTTTTCTCACAACCTGACTGACATCAGAAGAGTTAATCTTCTTCATCGCCAACATTGTATCCCAATAATCATTAGCCTGATCCAAACTATCCTTCGGAGCAGGGGGACTACTATCCCAATCAGATTGATAATCTTCTGGGTTAGGAAGTCCAATAAATGCGTAGTAAGAATTAGAGCTGGTCTGAACACCAGCCACAAAATTCTTCGCATTTAAGATACGAAGTTGATCAGTAATTATTGCAGCCATTTTGGGAGGACTTTTTGTTATTTATCGTGGAAAAAGATTACTTTTTGAAGAGATCAATTGCCAAACTACCTGTATCGATATTGGCACCATCACTTACTCTTCTTACAAAGAAATCAGCGTGTGTAGTGAATCTACTAACACCTATACTAACAGGAGTTGTTGTAGGTGTATAATCATTCATACTGGTTTGTATGACATAATCTGTAGCGTTGGAATACGCTGTAGCAAATGTCGCTCTGTATTGACCAGCAGCTATTTGTGAAGCAGTAACTCCAGGAGTTCCAGTCCATGCTGGTGAACTACCAAGAGAAATCTCACCTACCTTACTATCAGCTGGTTCATAAACTGTTGTTGTAGAACCAGTAATTGGAAGAGCTGAAGCCGGTGGAGTGAAATTAGATGTATATCTTGCTGATTTAGAAACTCTAATATCATCAACATTACCTTCAAAATTGCCAACATCACCTCCATAACTGTATCTACCAATCCTAAAACCGTGACCGGCCACATCATTAATCTGATTATCAATTAATTGATCACTACTAGTGTTGTTAGCTTCACTACCATCAAAATAGAAGTGAATTGAACCATTGCTAGGTTCTCTTACAATAGCGATATGATGCCATGCATTATCAGATAAGGTAGTCTTGCCTATCTGTTTTAATGCAAATCCTGTGGTAGCATTTCCAGCCCCATTAGTTCCAGTATTGGAACTACTTCTATTATGCCAATAGAAGTTGAAAACATTAGTTCCACCACCAAGGTCGTAGTATCCAATTTTCCAGTTTGCAGCAACACTAATAGATGGATGATAATTTGCAAATAATACACCAGAATCTGTAATGCTTTGGGCTGTTGGAAGTTGAGTACTATCAAAGTAGAACCATCCTTCAAGTGTCCAAGCACCTTCAAAAGGATAATATACAGATCCTGAATTATCTTGTTGGAAGGTTAAACCACTATTATTAGTTTGGAATCTTGCAGATTTTGTTCCATACTTTACTGGTGATGCGACTACATCAACTTGACCGGCACTCGGGGTTCGTCCATCCTTTAAGTTGGTAACAGCACCAATGTTTGCCTGATCGAAATTCATACGAATCATCGTATTATCCCAATCACTATCTGCCTGATTGACAGTAGATGGAGCATCTACAAGGAATAATGCTCTCCAAGTAGTTCCATCATAGTAATATGGTTGACCACCAATTTGTTTGACTTGACCAGTGGTTCCTGCTGTACCAACAACTGTTGGATTATTGTGTGATAGTGTTAGTGCAGGTGAATCAATTCCATTAGTAGATGAACCTGATCCAACGGATACAGTATATGGAGTTTGTAATTTATTAGAGTTCGTATATACCGCATTACCCATATATGCATGATTAGTACATTGATAATGAAGAACTTGCGGAGTAGTATCACTTATTGCAATTTCAGTGTAAGCATTATTAAAGGTTACCCCTGTAGAATATAATGTTGTCCTGTCTGCTTCAAGATAAAACTTGAGTGGATGAGATCCCGTGTTAGTATGGAGGAATCTATAACTTCTACCTGGTGTGAGTGTAAGGAATGGAGCTTGAACTCCATTAAGTAGATATCCATTACCACTACCTGAACCATTGTACCTATGTTCTTGGGTCTTAGTAGCAACAGTCACATTAATTGTGACCATTGATCCATTTGGTTGTTTCCAGAATGGTGCTTGTAGGTAAGCATATCCTGCAATTGATTGATCGACACTTATACCATAAGCAGTCGTTTGTAACCTTATACTATCAGAATGTTTAAGTGTAACTGGTGCAGCATCAATTTCTATCTCACCAGCACTTCCAACTCTTTCAAATTTAACAATATTTCCACTATTATTATAAATTATTCTTGCATCATTGTTAGTACCAAGATTAATTCCATTCTCATCATACATGTACAGTTGACTATTTCCACTGCCTGCTTTGAATGAAACATGTGCATTTACATCAACATTACCATTAAAAGTAGAAATACCACTAACTTCTAAGAAATTAGTTCTTATATTATTAGTATTACCAATTCCACTGCCACCTCCGCCACCGCTATAATTAACGATATTGAGAGTTGAGATACCAGTAATATTTGCTCCACCACCTACGAATGATGTAGCAGTTAATGCTCCAGTAACTGTGACACCATTAGTAGTAGTTTCAAGTTTCTTGTTTCCTGCAAAGTGTGCTTCTACACCAGCAGCAGAATTGAATTTCAACCAACTTTGGTTCGCATTACCTTGATCTTGAATATATCCTGATGATGCCCTGATATACAAATCACCAACACCAGAATCTACAATGAAACTGTGAAATCCAGTATGATAAATTTCTAAATCATCACCAGTTCCCAACAAAATCTTATCAGCATCCTGCAGGTCTAGATTTGCATTAAGAATTACATTATCAGTAAAGGTTGATACTCCATCAACAGTCAGACCGCCACTAAGTGTAGATATTCCACTAACTTCAAGAAAATCAGTTCTTAAATTATTAGTATTAGCAATACCAGTGTTGGTAATGGTTACACTACCAGTCGATCCACTTACATTAATGCCAGTTCCACCTACAACATTAGTAACTGGAACTGCAAGTGTTGTTCCATCACCAATAGCAGTATAAATCTCATTAAAGTTTGAGTTAACTTTAATTGCACCATCGAGTAAACTATCACCTGTCCCATCATTAGGTGCAGAACCAGTACTTATCCCTAACTTGGCCATAGTAGTTCTATTTGGTAAAAGTATTTATTGTGTTTATCTAAGTGTCGGATAGATATAAAGTTTTCCACCCATTGCAGCGTGTGCAGTACACTGATAATAAAGTGTATCAGGAGCATTGAATGGAACCTCAAATTTGAGTGTTCCATTACTTACATCATTATTAGTAACACCAGTATTATATTGTGTTCCAGTAGAACCATTTGCAGTGCTCTGAATACGGAATGGATGTGCTCCCATCCCATTCACGAACTCATAAACTGCACCCCTCGCGAGATATAGATCAGGGTCATTTGTAGTGACTGGAAATCCAATACCAGTGAAGGTATAGTTATTACTACCATCAGCACCCAGATCCCACTTTCCAGATACCGCATAAGAGGCATCACCACTGATTGATCCAGCAGCACCAACTGTAATATTATTACTTACAGTTAAACTACCAGTAACAGCTGTAGTACCATTAATGTCTACACCATTTGAAGTAGTTGTAAGTCGTTCAATTTGTGCACCCTGACTAGTAGCATAATATAACGAGAGTCCACCTGAAGTTGAAGCACCAGTGTTTGTTTTTAATAAAATAGATCCTTGATAACTCTGTATCTCTACATTACCAGCAGCTTTGATCTGGATTTCACCACCGGTACCAGTATTCGTGAGTAATACATCTTCTGCTCCAGCACGTTGAATACTAAAGGATCTACCCTGCAGTGCAATCGAATCGCTTTTCGACTCTCCTGTGATTTTTACACCACTAGTAGTGGTTTCAAGTTTCTTGGAGTTGTCATAATAAAGATCTACAGAACCATTTTCAGTAGCAACTATATAATCCTCAGCCCCTGATGCATTTGACCAAGCGTTTGTACCACCTCCTCTGAGAACAATTCCACCAGTGTTACTAATAATTTTGAAACTACTCGTATCTTGATAAATTTCAGAATTATGGAACTTTAATCTATCATCACTAGATCCACCACTCAACGCAAGTACAACATTTGCCCCATTTAAATTAATATCACCAGAGAATGTAGAAATACCAGAAACACTTAAGGTATCAGTCTCAGTATGACCCGTTACGTCAATACCAGTGTTATTAATAGTAACTCCAGCTCCAACAAATTTATCAGACCAAACTGCTGCCCATCTATTGGTGTTTGTACCTAAATTATATGTTGAATCACTAAATGGTGTTATGTGTTTTACGAATGTCTGGCTAGCTCCAAATGTAACATCTACGAGAAGATCTGCACCACCATTATACCTATTGTATATTGATATACCACTACTGACATCATATCTAATCGCAGGACTATTTCCACTCGATGGAGAAAATCTAATATCAAAGGCTGATGAGGAATTTCCTAGTGTAAGGTAACCAGTACCAGTTTCAAGATTAGTGCCATTTATATCTCCATTGACAGTTATACCAGTATTAGTAGTAGTTAGTTTTGAACTACCTTGATAGAGAAGATTAGAAAATCCAGATGTAACCTCAAGACCAAGATTTGCCGTGGTTTCTGAGGTACCACCATATACATGCAGTCCATTTTTAGCTATGACGACTAAATCACCAGCACCTCCCCCACCATTATTTTGAGCGTGAGAAATATATGCTTTTTGATTACTAGATCCATAAATTTGAAATGGATTATTAGAAGCAGTATCCATTGAGATACCCTTACTAGCACTAAAAGTAATAGTTTGATTAGTGGTAGCACCTCTAGAAGTTACATCAGCAAGAGTGTCAGATCCTCCTCCTCCTCCTCCGCCACTGTAATTAACAATATTGAGAGTAGAAATACCAGTAATATTTGCTCCACCACCTACGAATTGTGTTGCAGTAGCGTTGCCAGTTACTGTAAGTCCACCAGACAGGGTAGATATTCCACTAACTTCAAGAAAATCAGTTCTTAAATTATTAGTATTAGCAATACCAGTGTTGGTAATAGTCACATTACCGGTAGATCCACTTACATTGATACCAGTTCCTGCTGAAACACTAGTAACTGGAACTGCAAGTGTTGTTCCATCACCAATAGCAGTATAAATTTCTGTGAAATTTGTATTAACTTTAATGGCACCATCAATTAGACTGTCACCTGTCCCGTCATTAGGCGCAGAACCAGTATTTATCCCTAACTTGGCCATAGTAGTTCTATTTGGTAAAAGTATTTATTATGATGTATAATCCCTATACTTCAAAGGTTCAAACCTAGACAGAAGACCAGAAGAAGAAATTCCAATGATTCCATTGTTGCCATAGAAACTAAATTCTTGTGGTGATGTTCTTCCTTCGAATTGAATCTTACCCCAACTGAATCTACCCATATTAGAAGCAGAACTAATTCCACCTGCGTATACAGTAAAGGTTCTAGTATCAAGGGTATATGAAGAAGAATCAAAAGTAATCAAAGAAGAAGAGAATGACTCGGTTGAGATATTACCAACATTAACAAATACCCTTCTTACAGTGGTATTACCAACACCAATAACATTTTTCTCAAGAGTGTAAGTACTCTTAACTTGATATACACAATCAATGAATGATGTAGTGATTCCAATAGGGGTTCCATCAATTCTATTAGAATCGATAGTTTCAGTTGTGTCAACATTTGAGTTGAATACTGAGAAGTAATCACCAGTTCCAATACCACTGACTGTGATACCAGTTCCAACATATTCACTATCTCTCATAAACGAATCAGTAGGAATATAGAAATCAAGGATTATTTCATTTCCACCAGATACAGTTGATAAACCAAATCCAACCAAAATACCATAATCACCACTATAATCGTCAACACCAATCTCTTCTCTTACGATAGTTGGCTCAGAAATGAGAACTAAAGGAGGATTAGTGTCCGTATAACCAGTTCCAGGGTTGGTAATAGTTACAACACCAACACTACCACTAGAGAGTGACAATGTGCCAGTAGCTCTTGTTCCATCAGAAGGATTAGCAATACTCAGTGTTGGAGCTATAGTGTATCCAGAACCAACATTGGTTACATTGATAGAGACAGTTCCAAGTCCAGAAACAATAGCCGTAGCAGATGCTGAAACTGAATTATCCTGAGACAAAATCTTAATCTTTTTCTGGAAATCTCTACTATTAGACTCACTTTGAGTATCAAAGAGAGGTCTTACACTATCAACATAGGCAATTGTTGAAACCAAACTAATTGGTTGAATTAGGTAGGAAGTTGGATAAATCAGAGGTTCATATTCGACCCTATCCTTACCTATTTCCTGTCCATTGATGACCTTATCAATCTGTTGCTTACACCATATTAGAGGTCTACTGAGAGTTGTATCATTGGTGACACCGGGACCATTGTAGGTAGTGGTTTGAACACTATCAATAGTGTTAATACCGACAACAGTTCTCACATCTTCATTCAACCCAGAACCCTGTCCTTGTTTTGGATTGTTGTTTATGTCTAATGTGTCACCAGTTTTAACTGTTTCCAGAACATCAGTGAATACAACATCAACATCTCCACTACCCTTATAAAATAGTACCTTTGAACTATCACCAGGTTCTGGTGGTTCAACGAACTGAACTGTACCACCTCCAGTAAAGTTATATGCGACTTCTGGTTGTTGAAGAACATCGTTGATGAAGATCAATAGTGTTTTATCAACTTCAATAGGTGATCCAGGTGCTGATTGAATTGAAAGTGCAACATCATTAACTGATAATCTAAAACTTCTACTTAAACCATCAAACTGAGAATCAAAGTTATCAAGAACCTGAAGTTGTCCAATAGAGAAACCATTAAAATCATCTTGATAGATTTCATCAATAGTAATCTGGAACTCACTGAAGGTTCCACTAGTAGGAATACCGGTCGCTCCACCAACATTAACAGTTAAGATCTCACCATTACCATAGGCGAAACCTTCTTGTTTCAGTTGGTAATCAATAACACTACCACCAGATCCAACTTGAATATCAATAGTTGCAGATTGACCGATACCCTGTATAGAACTTCCACTGTAGACCAGAGGAATGTTTGTATATGACGCGGGATCATCGATTACAAGTTTAGGTAAGTTAGTTGAGGTATAACCAGATCCAGGATTGGTAATTGTAACACTAGTGACATTACCACCAGATACAGTAGCTGTACCAATAGTTTGAATATTAGGAGTTCCAATACTAGAAGTTTGAACACCAACAAATACTGTTCCTAATCCTGATCTATAACCAGAACCAGAGTTACCAATACTTACAGAGGTAATTGTTCCAGCTACAGATACAGTAACTGTACCACCAGCTCCAATCAAAGGTTGATATCCACCACCTTCTGTGGATCCAATAGAAACAATAAAACCACCAATTGGAAGATTACTTCTATTAGGATCGTAACCATAAGCTGCTCCACTCTCTTCAAACCTGATTGAAGAAATGCCAGAAACAGTTTCAGAAAGATCATAGGTTCCTTGATTTGCTTGAACACCCAGTGGTTCTTGGAAGATATTGTTTATCAGAATAATGGCATTATCTGTTGAGAATCCTGTGGTATTCTGACCTCCACTGGTAAGTCTAAACTCACTTCTAAGACCTGTGAAGTTATTTGATACATCATCAAATACGTGGTTAGCGAAATATGTCTCTCTATCGGTGTTGACAGGAGCAGTTCTCATAAAGGTTCTACCTTGGAAAGTAGAATGTGTGGTTAAACCAGTATAATCTCTCTCAGAAGGTGCAGATGATGTGGTAGAGAGTGGAATAGCTCCATATGGTGGAGAGATAAAGTTCAGAGTACTTCCGACAATATTATAAGTACCACTCATTTTAGTGATAGTAGATCCAATACCATGAGGTTCTAAGTTTGTTCCAAGTTGACCTCTCTGGACAGTCAGATTTTCGGCACCACCAACACCGACAGAGATAACACGCATCACCTCATCATTAATCTTAACTAAATCAGCTGCAGCAATAGATGTTATACCAGTGGTTCCGAGTATAGAATCAAATATAATATTGCCATTAAGAGATGTAGTAATCTGAGTTTCAGATAAAGGGGCCTGAATCATATTATCAACAGCGATTAGAGCTTTAGAGTTCTGTTTCTTAGCAGTGATATTATGAGAGGTTCCAATACCGACTGAGGTAAATTGTAATACCTCTGGATTTAATCTTAGTGCCTTTTCTGCACTTTCTGCAAATCTGACACTACCATCTCCAATCTTAACAACAAATAAATCTTTAGGAAGTTTATTGGTAACACCAATACCAGTCACATTAGTTGCCGCAATTCCAATAGCCTGTTCTGTTCCATTACCAGCATAAGAGTAAGTAACATTTTCGCCAGTTACAAAGAAATGTTCTTTGAGGAATAAAGTATTATTATCAAAATCAAATATTGTTGAGGTATTTCCAGCAAATTGTCTCTCGAAAATTGGAAGACCATCATGTTTGAGATCAAATGCAGTTCTCAGATCAAGTTTAGTACCACTATAAAGACCTCTATCTGATTTAATATCAACGTTGTTTAGATTAAAATTAGTTGGAGCACTCACGTCATCATCATAAAGTTTCTGCTCAATACCAAATGTTCTGACTTGAACATCTGTGCTTGCATTGGGTGTGTAAGTTAAGTTTCTATACTTACCAGTTGTTGTAAATCCAATCTGACCAATACTATTACCAGTATAGACGTTTGCAAACTCTACAAAACTATGATTCGATTCAGAAGCGATAACACAAACTTCAAACATCTCATACTGAGAGTTTGTTGTATCCTTAACAGATACAACATAATAACCAGTTGAGTATGGTTCTTCAAACTGAAGGATTGTATTAGCTGATGGGGATCCAGAAGATGCGATATTCTTAAATCCAGAGTTTAATCTAGATTCTTGGAATGTTAATGAAGAGATACCACTTGCAGAATCAGATATTCTTACAACAGAACAATTAGTTGTAACCGCTGAACCAACATTTGGTGTATATTCAAGAATAAAGTTACCACCACCGTCAATTCTGGATCCAAAAGTACCAAATCCAGTAGATGAGTATGAACCAGGTTTGGTTTGCATCTGACCATAATCCACCATATGAACATCAGTTCCATCATGGATCAGGTTAAGCTCATTAAATGCATATTCTCCTTTATCATCTTCCTGAAGAACAAGAACCTTCATCGCTCTGTCGTTTGCTGCCGTAGTATCCACAATTTGAGTAGTTACTCCATCAGGAACAGTAGTTCTAGTAGATTGCAGAGCGACACTATTACCAAGTTGAGTGTTACCAATAGAGGTTATATTGTCCTTGATACTGATAGAAATTGTGGATGTATCATATATGTTGTTCGCAAACTTTACAGGATGGAACTGAAGATTCCAACCATCAGCAGTTGAGAAATAATCAAAGTATCCAAGTTCTGGATAAGTTTCTAGTGTTGCATATTCTTGCATATATCCAACACTTTCACTTTGAATCAGTGAAACAATAGAGAGTTGCCTCTCATCTGTAAAGATTCTATCCCTTACAAATGTGAATATTTTATTGTAGATATCATTAAACTCAAATGCATCAATATCACTATACTTAGTGGGTCTTTCATTACTGAAGAACTCACCACTGAAGTCATCAATATCAAGAACTCTGTTACCAACTGATTGGAAGTAATCTGAAAGAATTCTATTCTCAAAGAAAATTTCATCAGAAGACAGAACACCATTTATAGTATTATTGCTCTCTGTTACATAATCAAAATCATAGAAACAGTAGACACTTGCTCTACCAACAATATCGGTAGTAGTTTCAACATCAGAATCAAAAGGTTGTACAATCGCCAACGGTTGATCTTCTATACTGATGACTTGAAGATCAGAGAACTCCTTATATCCAGAAGTATGGTTGAGTGCAGATACTGGATCTTCCCAGGTATCATAAGGAACTCTAGATTTGATAGAATATGAGAATGTTTGATAATACTCATTATTGGGGATTCTTTGTAGAGAATCATTCAAGAAACCTGTGTTCTTCTGCCAACCATAAGTTATAGTTGCACCAGCACCGGTAGTAATCTCGGCATCAAAATCAATTTTAGTTCGAATGACAGCTTGAGTATCAGATGATAGACCTCTTACAATTTGTCCAACTTCATACTCTTTAGAAGTATCAACTTTAAGGATTTCAGTAACTGGATTCCAAGATTCAACTCTACCAGTTTGTTTTCCTTCATATAGAATTATTTCATTTTTAAAGAAATCATTTGTTGTAAGAGTGGTATTGAAGATTGGAAAGTGGTCAACAGGAATAACTCTACCAGCTGAATTTGATAAATCTACACTACCAGGAACATCACTATCACTCAGATATTCTTTAAGACTATAATCAATATATGCTCCGCCGCCACCAATCTTGGAGTCTAAATCAGTTATACTAAAGAACTGGTAACTATAGTTTTCAGAGTTATATCCTTTAGCTGTGGAATTAACACCGACATTCAAATTTTCAACAAAAATCTTACTACCAATATTGTACGGGAATGCACTAGCGTCACTAAATGTACTGTTCAAATAAAGTCTGACAGTCTTAGTTGATGAGGTGTATGTTAAAGAAGCAATACCAATACCATTTGTATTATCAATAGGAATGATTTCTGGTGTTACATTAAACATTCCAGTAGAGTTTTGGAGAATAGTAACTTGATTATCCCCAAGACTGTAAGTAAGATCTAAATCTTCAACAACCTCTCTTGTAAATCCATCAAGAACAACCAAGCTTGGTGATCTCAGATAATTTCTACCACCAGAACTAATACCAATAGACTCAAATGATGTTAGAGATTCTAATTCAAGAATTTCAGGTGGATTAGCAATAGGTCTTAGAGTCTCATCAGTTGGATAGTCAAATCCAATATTCTGTGAATTAAAAGTTACTCTTTCAATCTTACCAATAGAAGTGCTTTGTGGTTTAAGAATACAACCACTACCGTGAGATGTAGTTACCCTTTTGATACTAGGAATACTATCATAGTTACTACCATTATCTAACATCGAAATACGACTGATTGGACCAAGAGCCGTAGATGATGTGGTTTCATATGTGGTGACTGAGTTCTCAATATTATATGTTGAAACATCAGGTTCTAGAGAAACATTATAACTGAAGGTAGTCGTTCCAATACCACTGAGTGTATGGACACCATCATATCTGGTTTTTTCTACACTGATTTCCTGATGTGAATTTACATCAGTGTCAATAAAGATTTCTTTTTTAACATTAGTGATGATATCATTATTAATTGGAACAAACTTATACCATAAGTTTGTTGGAACTTCATCAGATACCAATAGAGTTAGATTTGCATCTGAATCGATACCAGGTTGCCCAGAAGTTGTAACTTCAAAAGTAGTTTTGGTTTTAGATGTGTCATACACATTGGTATACTCACTATCACTATACAGTCTTAACTCAAAAGCAGAATAACGAACACCACTGACAACAAAGGAAAGTGATGGATTGGAAAGATCAAATTTGAGTCTGTTGTTCCTCTTTACATACAATGGTGGATTAATCTTGAAAAGAGTACCATTACCAGATGAAACAATATCAATAACTTTTGGTCTATCTTTCGATAGTTGGAACTTCTCTTTTATAAGTTGAATAGAGTTTGTATCATATGGGTAGACGTAGTATAACTGATCGTCATCTAAACCATTGATAGATGAAGAACCTTCCCTATAAAGAACTTTATCACCTTTAACAAAATCATGACCTATTATAGTCGCAGTGTTTTTGACAGTATCGGTAGCAGTAATACTCTTAGGATCAAATAAGATTCTTCTAGAAGAATCATCATAAGTAACACTCACTGTTTTAGTATCAGTTGGTTTGACAGAAATGTATACAGTATCAACAACTGAAAGACCGTGTGTTCCAGAAGTTGCAACATTGACTGTAGTTCTAGAGATTCTACCAGTCAATACATCGTCCTTATCTGTAAGGAAACTATGGTAGTCATTAGTGGGAACAGATGTGAAGTAAAGAAGTCCCGAAGTTGTTCCAACTCCAACAAATTGTGCTTCAGTTCCCATACCAATCTTATTGGTGGAAAGACCAATAAAATCTCTACTTATAGGAGCTGTGTAATAAAAATTATATGTGTCTAAGTTCTTGAAGGTAGGAGTGATACCATTCCAAACACCAATAGCAGTTCCACCCTGTCTATTGTAGTAAAGTCTATCATTTACACTCAAACCATGATTTGGGAGATATATTTGTTTGGTAGGAACAAACATCTGGGTAACACCCACACCAGGGTTGGAGAAGGTTATGGTAGAACCAACACCAACAGTGCCAACACCTACAACTTCTTGTGGGTAGAAGTAATATTCCTTATTGATTTTAAGAGCACTGGTTGTTTTCAGAGCACCAACGTTAATACGGAACTTGCGAGGATCCTCAAATAGAATTGTACTGTTGGTATGCGCCAAACCACAGGAGATGCCATCATATTCTCTTCTAACACGAATTCTTCTTGATCTGTCATCAATATTCAGAACTTTTATATTCTCTGTTCCAATACCAAGGATATCATTCTCACGAATGGTTGGATAGTTTAGATCACCGGACACATAGAAGTAAGTGGTAAGACCTGTAACACTTGTAGAACCGACTCCAAGAGTTAATACAAAGTTATCTGTTCTAATACCAAGTCTGGTATTTGTAACTCCAGAGTAACCACTGAAAGTTGTAGATAGTCCAGAGATAGTTACTATATCAGTGTTATTAAATGGAATAGACTGAGTAGAGAAACCAATAAATTGATTCAAATTCTGGATATTTCCAAACTCAATATTATCTAAACCTGTGGTCTCAAAGTTAATGTAATTTACATCAACACCAGCTACTCTCTCTACACGACCTTGTGCGTCAGTTCCACTAGTTCCTTCATTGTTAATCAGAATACGGTCATTGACTTTGTAGAAATTACCTCCAGTAGTAATACCAATACTCTCAATAGATCCTTTAGATATACTAAGAATATCTAGTGATTGATTTTTTTCTTTATCAGAGTTAAACACATAATCATAACCACTATTGTCATCATTAGTATGATATGCAATCGTGTTTCTAAACCACTCACCATTCTCCAGGTTGTAATCACTTTGATTACTCAATACACCGAAGTTAGCGGTATTTGGTTTAGAATAGAATGTATTTCCAATGAAGTAGGGGAATGTAGGTCTTCTATAGTTTTTAAAAGGACCAGTAGAATCAACACTAAAAGTATTCAGAGTTGAGAAATAACAATATCTACCATTTGGATAATCAGGTGTAACACAGAAACGACCATTATGAATATCAAGGTCACCTCTATCCGTGAAGATATAATCTTCAATAAAATATCCGAGGGGGAACAATGATGTTGGTGGTCTATTAGTAGGATTGGTTCTTAGTTCATACCCAGAAATCATCTGAGATATATTACCACCCTGTGGATCAGTAAATCCATAAGGACCATAAATGGGATTACCATCATACGCCCAACCAAGAATAGGTGAGTGATAAGAACTTGTTTTCTCTATACCACCAGCTAGTGTAAGATCAGAGATACCATACTGAGTTTCATCACTGCCAGAGATAACATAAGTGTTAGATCTCAAAGGTCTTGGTGCATAGAGGTGACAGTACTCAAGCGAGTTGTCATCAATACTCTCACTCACAAAACCATCATCAACACCAATATTATCAAAGTCTCTTTCAAAGAGGTTGATATTCCAGTTTCTGATTACAGCTTCAGTTTCGCCATACTTACCCGCAGGTTCTACTTGAATATTGGTCGATCCACTAATATAATCACTACCACCTCTCATAATCTTAACAGAAGTGATTACACCATTCTCAATGATTGGTGTAAGTTTTGCAAATCTACCCTCACCTGTAACAATAAGATTTGGAGAAGAATTATATCCAGATCCACCATCATTTACAATGATATCAACAATTTTTGAATTACTTACAATAGGTGTTAGTTGTGCATCTTTACCACTGTTGAATGCGATATTTGGCTGTCTATTGAAGTTAATGATTTCTGATGACCCATAAGCCACACCATTATTTGTTAGATCAACAGATTGAATTGATCCTCTGAAAAGAGGTTGAACTTTGCACTGGAAGTCTTGGCCTGTGACCGTATTGACACCAATAATGCCGTCAACAGTAACCTCAATGGGAAGATAGTTAAAACTACCATTACCAATAGTAGAGATATCAACTAATATATTTCTATCATAAAAATACTTATTATCAGTCGCACCAGTTCCTACCAAAGATAATGAGAAGTTGTCATCATCTACCTTATTAACATAGTAATTCTCTGTAGTAGAAAGTCCGACAATACCACTAGTTGTTGTGGAGTACTTAATAATCTCACCAGAACTGTAACCGTGGTTGGGAATATTAAAACGATTACTTGCTGTGTTGATTCCAATTACTGGGATCTTTCTTTGATTATTTTTATAACCTTTACCAGGATTTATAATATAGATATCTGATACAATACTTTTATGGTCAACTGCAGTAATAGCCTGGAAACCTGTTCCGAAATCAACAATATCAACGGTATTGATTCCAACTCTTGCGTTGTCCTCTGAAGTATGAAGTTTGATAGTAGAAGTATCTACCAGTTCAACATAATAGAATGTATTGGTTGAAAGACCTGCGATTGGATTGCCATCTTTGGCATCATAGAAAACCTTATCAGCAAGATTAAGTTTATGGAATGTTGAGAAACCAATTAGATTGGCTTCAGTATTAATTCCGATATTAATTGTTGTTGCAGAGAGTCTTGAGTTAAGTTCTGAGTTAAAGTTGAGTGAATGAACGATACTCGTCATGTTCACTCTAGCAATAGCCTCTTCTGTGGGATTACCTCCAGTGATAGTTACTGTGGGAACATTCAGATAGTCAAAACCACGGTCAATTAGGTTTAGACCTACTAGATCTCCTTCGATTGATACAGTCCCTTCTGCACCACTACCATAGTCATCAACGATGCTCAATACAGGAGGATTGATGATATCATATCCCTCACCAGGATTAGTGATTTCAAGAGATCTGAGATCACCATACTTTAAACCTTCGCCAGATTTATAATTAAGAATCTCAACACCATTAATCAAAATACCACTATAACCAGGTTCAGTTAGATAGTTACCAGATTTGTTGTCAGGTGTGAGAACTTCTCTTACAATATTCTGTGGAGAAAGTTTCTTATTATAGAAATCATAATAGATGAACTCATTATTTGATACAGTTCCGAGTAAGGTTACAAATTTCTCAGAAAAGATATCAGATCTAGATCTTGAAAGTTTGATACTTGTAGAATTAATTCTCTTCACATAATAAACATTAGCTTCTATATTCTCAAATTTACTCTCTACTTCAGTTGTAACTGTGATTCCATCAGGGGCAATTGTTGTTGATTTAATTACACCTGGTTTGTAGAAGATGGCATCACCATTTAAAAAACCATGATCTTGATTTGTAGTGAGAACAAGAGTTTCAAGGTCAGCAGAAGATCCAGAAAAAGTGATCTTCTTATCATAAGGATCAGTAAAAATATTTGAGTAGTTAGGAAGTGAATTGGATGCAACTACTACATCACCATCAAACTTCTGATATACATTTTGAATATTAGCAACAAAGTTATTCAGAGTAGGATATTTGCCAGAGTTTCCTTTAAGGAGTTGATTCTCGACTTTGATATATGAAATACTACCAACATTTGCTGCCAGTTTTGCAAGAAAAGTGTTAGCAGATGAAGATCTGATTACAATTCCAGGAAGTTGTAATCCACTATTACTTCTTAGTGTAATCTGATATCCAGGTCTTAGGAAGTGACTATCAAGTAGAGTGATAAAATATGACTTCTCCAGTTCATCAACTAGTTCAATGTCCTCAATATTCCATTCTGTTTTAATATTGGAATACCAGTTCTGAGATCTTTCATCTCCTCTCTCAATACCAAGAGTTTGAATATTGATAGTATCACCTTCACTATAGAAGTATGAATCTTGTTTTAGTTTGAATTCTTTAAGAGTAGAAGTAATACGAACCTGAATTTGATTACTAGTATCAAATCCAACATATGCATATGAATAATCATCTAAACGAATATCTTCTTTTGATGTAAAAGTATCATCAACTCCATAAACATTGAAGAACTGATTAACACTCTTACCAGTATATGCAATCGAAACTATATCCCCTACATTATCCTTGATGATTAACTTACCAGTATCTGGAAAACCAATAGTTGAATCAACATCAAGAATAGTTGAACCAATGCTTACATTGTTCAGAAGTTTTGTTTTAGGATTAACTTTGAACTCGCCAAAGATAGAACCACTAACACTAATGTCTCTAGCATATCCAGAGTCAATACTTATTTGATAATACTGTTTGTCACCATAGATAATTGGTTTAACATCAGATACAGAACCTCTAGAGTTTGTAGAGTCCTGGAAGAGAGTAAGATTCTTGAGTTTTAATGGATCACCTAAAACTTGTTCTACAACAAAGTCTTTTTCTACTTTGTAGTCTGCATTAGAAGGTCTAAACAGAAACTCACTTGGTTTGATAACTTCTACTTCTTCACCATACAGAGCTCTGAAGAGAATCTTAAATGATTGATCTGTTCCTTTTGATTTGTAAAAACTATCTACATTGTATAAGAAATTTCTCTGATCTAAATCGGAGAAAAACTGTCTATCATTGAAACCAGGTGCAATCTGATTCTTTAATTTCCTAAAGAACTCTTGGAGGAAAATAACATTCAGATTTTGGATTACTGAATTATCTGTATGTTCTGAAGCTTCTGTTTGATTAAACGTCAGTTGATCTGGTTGGTTACCAGAAACATATGTTGTAATACCACTGAATCCTCTGATACAATTGATAAAGGAGTTATTACTAATCGATTCGTAGTGAATAATTTCTTGGTCAATCTTGATAAGACCATTAGTCTCAGGAAAACCTTCAGTAAAGTTTGTGAGAGATGATGTAGGGATTGTTGTGGCAGTATAATCCAGTGCACCATTCAGTTGAGTAGAAGTCTTAAGGTTGAATAACTCATCAACCTTAACATACTTGTCAATATTTTGAATCAAATCAAGAGTACCACCTTGATACTCTTGTGACTTATAGTATTGCTTTATGAATTCTGGAAGAAGAGGAAAGTCTTCCAAAACATACCTAGGAAATTGACTCTCAACAATATCCTGGAACTGAACTCTATCTACTGCCATTTTCTGATATTAGTAGGAATATGATGAAGTTGAACTTGATGTTGAACTGGAAGGTTGTGATGTAGTTGATGATGTAGTAGTTGATGATGTATTATAATTTGATGATGACGATGATGTAGTGTTAACAGACACCCTAGAACCAATAACCTGTGCTCCAGAATCAGTAGAGTCAGTAGATGTAGAAGAAGAAACTATTGGAGTTCTTCTTACCAAGTTATTTGCGTAACTTGAGGATACGAGATAGTTTGTTCCAGAAACATCACTTCCTGTTGCAATTCTATCTGTTACCATATTTACCTTCATATTAAAGGGGTCTAATTGGAGATACAGATCTTGTAATCCAATAACATCATTTGAATAAGGTGTTGCTGAGATCTCAACCAAGTTAGTTCCACGGAATACATCAGTAGAAATAATATTGATTGGGTTGAGTTTAATCTCACCCTTTAAGTAATCAATAGTTCCAATCGATCTTCTCAGGACCACTGGTTCAGTTGGAGAGTTGAGTTTGAATAAGAAAACAATTCCTGTCTTCAAATCCCCCGAAGGAGTATCACCAAGATAAACAGTGTCTGAGATACCACTAATCTTAAATCCTGAAGAACGAATATTGTATCCAATTTGTCCTTGATGAATACCATGTCCATGATTTACAATCTGGAAACGATTACCAAAACAAATTTCATACTCAGTAAAAGTATTCATTGTAGCCTGAAGATCTCTTCTAATATCTACAGTTGTGATATTAGAAGTAATAGACTCATGACTTTCATCAATGATTTTTTGAAATTTACTGTATTTAAACCTTGCCCCAAACTTATTTAACTCAGTAGAATTGGAGTATAAATTAGAGTTTTGTGTTATTAGACTTGAAACAAAACTACTATTTGGTGCTCTGTTTGAGTTGTAATAAACATTCGAGTTTGTTTCAACATACAGGTACTTAAGATCAATAATCTCAGTTACAATACCTGCTACAGAATACTTACTAATTTGTCTCTTAATATTTTCTTTAATTGTGCTTGAAAGGAATACGCCATTAGTTGGCTTGATGCTCACAAATACCTTACCATATTGTGGAGGTGTGAGTTCTTCACCACCAAAAGCAGAAACAGATTCAGTCTCAGGATAGATGGTAGGAACAATTGCCTCAAAGTCACCAGCAGTAACTGCACGATTCTGTGATGAATAGATTTGTGTAGAGTACTTCTTAATTGATTCCACACTCTCAATAATACTACCACCATAAGATGGTTCATTAACAGTAACTAATGATACTCCACTCGTGATTGCATTATTATTATTATCTCTAAGTGTTCCTGCGTATCTCAGTGAAGTTACTCCATTAGCATTATCACCATCACATGTAATGTAATTGATTTCAATATAGTTTGGTTCTTGTAATGCCACACCAAATGTTCCATCACCAAACATCACTTCATATCTTTCAGAGCCAATCTCTTGAAGGAAGTATACGGGTGAGGATGGTCCTACCTCAAATAAACTATCAAACTGTTTAAAAGTTCTAGTGACAGTTGAAGATTGTGATTCTCTTACACTTACACGAATTAAAGAAGTATCAATACCAACATTAGGTAAAATAAATTTTTGTGTCTTATTGCGTGAAGATACTGTATAAGTTTGTTTTAAGTATGTTCCCTGGAATACATCAATATTGGTAAAGTTTGCAATTCCATCAGAATCAACTGAAACTGTAATATCATTTGGAATTGAGAATGTATATGATTTTTTACCAGATTCGCCAACAATTGCTACAATTCCAGATTTTAAAGTAACAAATGTTGCTGTGGTATTAGATACATCTACTAAGAAAGAAATATTAGCTATAGATGCTTTCCTTGACCTTGGAAGATATCCTACGTTACGTGATAGTGATACAACATTCTCTCTCAATGTTGCACTATCAATGAATACTTCATTCGTCACCATGTTGGCGTTGTATGAAGTAATATAAGTGTTATATGCTAGAGTATCGACTATCGTAGATAAGTTCGATCCTTCAAAGTCATAATCCGTGAAGTTTGAATTAGCACGAAGATAATCTTTAATGGATGCCTTGATCTGATCGAAATCTAGATTACTAAAATTTACTAGAGGCATTTATCTGGTAAGCTCTAAGGCGAATGAGAGTTGTTGTGGATCAACGTCAATACCTATGATCTCATAGTTAATGACTACACTATATTCATTATCATCATATAATGGATTAACCTGAACTTCTTTCAGATCTACTCTAGATTCGAAGTTTTTGATGGTTTCTTCAATTTCTGTTTTAATTGCTAGTGTAGTAATTTGATCCATAGGATCGAATAACAACTCAGACACCCTAGATCCAAAGAATGGATTGAAAGGTTTGTCACCACGAGCAGTAAAAATTATATTACGAATAGAACGAGCAATGGCATTAGAATTTTTCAGTATAATCAAGTCATCGTTTAACGGATTAACTTCGAAGACTGCACTGATGTCCTTAAACCCTTTGCTAATTCTTTCAGCAGGCACGTATTTGATACAACAAATCTACCTTATTTAGAACACTAATCCTCAGTTAGTGTTACCTGTTCAGAACCACAAGTACAGATATGATCAGGGTCAGAACAATCAGTTGTTTCAAAGAGTCCATCTGTATTCACCTTTTTCATTTGTCGAGGATTTTTCTCATCATTCGCAATCTCCCTTAGGAATTCCTGGTTGCTCATTTTCTCTCTCCTTAGCGGTTTTCCAAAAGTACTCGTCTTCGCGTCCCATACCTAATCGTTCAAATCCATTCTCTACAGAATAGTATTCAGTTGATACCTTAAAGTCAGGCATCTTAGGATCTACAGGTGTAAGACTATTGTCAAAGATTCTCATACGATTGTTTGGATACAAGGCATATTGACCGTTATCCAACTCAATCAGATTATGAGACTTATGTTCTGCAGGATTCTCAGATGTTGCATAATCAATCACATCTGGATCTGCATGATAGTTGTCAATGGTACAGATATAAGTACCCTTCATGATATCATGATCTCTTGTATATAGTTCAAAGTCCATAGATCCAATGAACTGTTTTGCAATACTTACTACACCATAATCCATACAGTTCCAAAACTGTAGGTTAGGTAGATTCATATCTGGATCAGGTGTCTTCGGTTCTGATACAAACGCACTGATAGGAAGTTTATCATACATTGCTGCATACTCTGGGAGATATGTCTCAAAGTAGAATGCACGTCCTGGCATACTCTTACAAGAAACCCAGACACCCTTTACAAACTCTCCGTGACCAGATTGATGATCTGTTAGATATTCTTTTCTTACCCACACTTCTACTGCAGGAAGATTACAAATCAAAGAAGCCATACGCAATAAAAAAGACCCTAATATGTAGGGTCTCTAATACTAACGTCCTTGTCCTCGGTAACGTTTGGGTTTA
>Ga0181402_1000204_pt1 | contig 21999 bp, 38 predicted proteins | sample 25SPOviralmetaG_FD_130131 | JGI IMG/M metagenome (GOLD analysis project Ga0181402, IMG submission 130131) | Marine viral communities from the oligotrophic San Pedro Time Series (SPOT) site, San Pedro Channel, CA, USA - 25 SPOT_SRF_2011-08-17 | ecosystem: Environmental > Aquatic > Marine > Strait...
CATACGACCTTCAAGAAAAATTATACGCTAGATGCGTTGACCTCAAAGTCGTATAACAGTATAATACACAAACTATAATTTAGGAGAATATATTATGGCAGATGATAACTTTAAATCAGTAGATAAGGCAATCTTTGAAATTGCAGGACTCTTAGACAGTACTCTAAGAAATGCTTCAAGAGGGATTGATTTATCTGAACTACAATTAGATTATCTTAAGAATCAATTGAACAAAGAAAAGGATCCATTACTTGGAACTGTAATTGCTCAAATGATTGGCTTAAGAGAAATCGAACTTCCTGAAAGGGAGGAATCTGCAGATGATTAACAAAGGAGACTTGTTCCCTAACTTTGATTACACAAACAGAGTAGCTGGAGAGTTTATCAATGTTAATTTGCAGGAATCAATTAAAGGCAAGAAAGTAATTGTTTTTGGTTTACCAGGAGCGTTTACACCAACCTGCTCAACATTTCAATTACCAGGCTTCGAAGAAGACTTTGGTAGATTTGTTGAAGCTGGTATAGATGATATCTATGTACATAGTGTAAATGATCCTTTCGTTATGAATGCTTGGTTAGAACAACAAGACATCAAGCAAGTGAAATCGCTTCCAGACGGAAATGGAGACTTAGCTGCACAGCTAGGCACATTATGTCAGAAGACTAACCTTAACTTTGGTAATAGAAGTTGGAGGTATGCCTTGGTATTAGATGGAGACACTAATACTGTACTTGAAATGTTTGCTGAGGATGGGTTTACTGACAATGCTCAGTCCGATCCCTATGAAGCATCTAAACCGGAAGCAGTACTTAAATGGGTACAAACGAATCTGTAAGAAGACTCATTTCTTGGGACGAATATGATGAGTTGTGTAGCCACATAGCTGCACAAATAGGTGATGATGTCCCTGATGTTGTGGTCGGGCTAACCCGAGGAGGGTTAGTTCCGGCTGTGCGTCTATCACATATGTTTAATGTACCATTAATACCATTAAACATTTCATTAAGAGATGGTAAATGTGCTAACACTACATTCGATTATAAATTGATAGAAGACTATCAACATCCATTAGTAGTGGATGATATTAATGATAGTGGATCCACTCTAAGAAAAGTTCTTGAAATGATAGGACCTTTTCCCGGATCATTTGCAGCTCTCTTATCTAAAGAATCTTCAGAATTCAAGTGTAACTATTCTGGAGAACTTATAAATACCCGCAAGGATAACGAGTGGATCGTTTTTCCTTGGGAATAAAAAAAGGAGAAATCTATGTTAGATTGGATAAAAGGAAGACTGAAAGAGAGAACATCTCTTGATGGTTTGACGCTTATATTAATATGTGGTTCAGTACTACTATTTGGCGGATTAGCTAAAGTAGCAGCTTGGGCCGGTTTATTATACGGAGTTTGGACATTAGTTCAAAAAGAAAGCTAATATAATGTGGAATCTATCAAAGATATTTAAAACTGGACACTACCTCATGACAACTTATGGGGAAGATGGACTAGGAACAGCAGAAAATGCTGACTTTAATGGACAACATCGTCTTGATCATATTGTTAATATGTACCGTGAGATGAATATTCCATTTGGTCCTATAATGGCAGCTTTAAATAGGAAAACAAAACAAGGAAGAGATATTATCTGGGCTAGAGGAGACTTTACACCAGAAAACTTTGATAACGTTGTTGTTCCCACTTTGATGGATTTTGACTACCTAAAACAGTTGGCACCTAACACGGTGGGTGCCCACTACTATAACTTGGTTAAGAACTGGGGTATAGAAGAAATATATAATCAACGATTCAAATACGAAGAAATTCAAGATGATAACTTTGCTCATGAAATGAGAGTAAACTTATCAAGACATTTGTTGTTAGCTCATGACTTCTGGCATGTATTATTCAGATATGACACAGCAACAATGGGTGAAGCTATGATACAAGAAGTAACAGCTCACCTTTCAGGATTTAAGCCACCTAAGTTAGTATCATTCTTTGGTACTTGGAAAATGGCTAGGAAGTTAAAAAGTAATCTTCCATGGAAAGTAAGAAAAGAATGTATACAACTTTCCAAACAATGTTCAAGAGAACTATTCTTCCAACCACATCTTTCATTACTAGAAAGAGATATAGAAGAAGTAAGAAAAGAATACAATATTGGTGTACCGGTTGTATATAAGCAATTCGTTGAAGAGTTTGGTGCTCAAGGCGAATCAAGATTAGATACGTTCCATCCTCAATATAAAGATGTGGAGTGGGACACTTTAGAAAGAGTTCTTTAATGTTTATAAAAGACGGTAAATGGGACTGGCCGATAATAAAGTTCTATAAAGAGCATGGGTTATTAAAAACAATACCTTATGTAATAGTAATTCTACTAGGAATTAAAGTAGTAATCATCAATGGTGCTATATTCATCCTAAACCTTCTTGGAGCTGGTATAGAATATGCACCTATATTGAAAAATTTAGGAATCATTTAGTGGCATATTCGGACGAAGTAGTAAAAAGATTTGAAGCGGTTCTAGCCAACCCCAAGAAACATTCTGTTGGTTCTTTAGATAGAAAGGATCCAAAAGTTGCAACTGGTCTTGCAGGAGCTCCTGCTTGCGGTGATGTAATGCAACTACAACTACTACTTGATGATGATGAAAAAATAGTTGATGTTAAATTTAAAACATATGGTTGCGGATCTGCAATTGCATCCTCATCATTGTTTGTTGATATGATGATGGGTCTAACTATTGAAGAAGCAAAACTAATTAAAGACAAAGACATTGCAGAGGTATTAGACTTACCTCCAATTAAACTACACTGTAGCGTATTAGCAGAAGATGCTATTAGACAAGCTATGGTAGATTACGAAACAAAGAACGACAAGGACTATAATCATCCTATATTAGATCAATCTATGATAGGTCATAATAACCCACCCAATGATTGAGATAACAGATGAGGCTATTCAACAGCTACTTGAGAATCAGAAAAGAGACAAATGGAAAAATATACGACTGGGAATCACCGGTGGTGGGTGTGCTGGTTTTGAGTATGTCTTTGATTCTAGCAATGATGATGGCAATGCTAATGATGTTATCCTTCCTTATGGAAAGTTCAATATACTCGTGGACAAAATGAGTGTTCCATATCTATCAGGAATGACCTTAGATTATATAACAGAGGGTCTAAACAAATTGTTTAAGTTTGTTAATCCTAAAGAACAAGCATCATGTGGTTGTGGTGTAAGTATTAATTTTGATTTAGAAAAGGTGGAGGTTGACGCAAATAAAATATTTGCTGTTGAATTATAATATGGATGGTGTTATACTAATCGCAATCGTATGGATTACTTTAGCAGGTATTGCTAATCTACTTGGATATAATCCAGGTACAAAAGGATTATCTGATAAACCATATATAAGTAAGAGCGGTAAAAAAAGAACTGCAAAAAAAATAAGAGAGGAACATATATTATGAGCAAGTGGTTAATTTATTCAAAGAACAATTGTCCTTACTGTGACAAAGCAAAGTTTGAACTTAAAGGTGAAGACGTTGAGGTGAAGAACATCAACGATGATCCAGAATTCTTAAAAGAGTTAATGGAAAGAAATCCTAACGCTAGAACTATGCCACAAATCTATAAAGATGATATGTTGGTAGGTGGTTACGATAGTCTAAAAACTCTACTAGAGGTTAGCAGAGGAAGCTCTGACACAATAGACAAATCACTATGAAGTTAAACATATTGGGCGATCCAGAGGCAACCGTGCCTCAAAATGAACTAGATAAAAATGCTATGGGCGGTACTGAGTTGATGAAGTATGGTCTGTTCGATAGAATTGATCCTGCATTGTTAGATAAGTTTCAAATTATACCTTCTAGATTTAGAGGATTGCAAAAAGGAAAAAAACCTATCTATTGGGTACATGACTTAGCTCAAGATCCAGAGATGGCTCATTTAAAAGATGGTGGATGGGACAAGTTTGAAAAAATTGTATGCGTATCTCATTGGCAGAGACAACAGGTACAAGACTTTCTTGGAGTACCTGCAAGTAAGTTAGTTGTACTACAGAACGCTATTGAACCTATTGAACCTCACGATAAGCCAGATGCTGATAAGTGTATCAATATCATATACCATACTACGCCACATAGAGGACTAGAATTACTTTATCCAGTAATGGAATGGATAGAACAAACATTTCCTGATATCAATTGGCATTTAGATGTGTACTCGTCTTTTGGAATATATGGATGGCAAGAAAGAGACAAGCCTTACAAAGCGTTATTTGAAAAGATCAAATCACATAAACACATGACATATCACGGACATGTTTCTAATGAAGAAGTTAGGAAAGCTCTTATGAAGGCTCATATATTTGCTTTGCCTAGTATATGGCCAGAGACATCTTGTATAGCAATGGTAGAAGCTATGAGTGCTGGATGTGTATGTGTTCATAGTAGCTTAGCTGCTTTGCCTGAGACGACATCTAACTGGACTTTGCAATATGACTACTCACAGGATATGAATGAGCATGCAACTAAAATGGCTCTCACATTAGGTGATGCTTTAAGGTTAGTAAAAGATCCTACTATGGAAGAAAGACTTAATATGCAGAAAGCATATACTGATGGATTTTATAATTGGGAAGTTAGATCCCAACAATGGTCTGTTATGCTGCAGACCCTTCTTCAAACTGCTCCCTCAAAGAAAGAAACTTAAGTAAGTATTGATTCCTATCTTTAGTGTTCTTTATAAACACCTGAGGTTCGCTTTCACCATCAACTCCAATGACAGTAACTAATTGAGGAACCTGCATTCCAGTTCTCTCTTCAAACATAAAGCTATAAGCAGCTTCTTGTACGAAGTAGTTCTGGATCCATTCTTCTTTTTTCTTTTTCTTTGCTGTCTTGAAATCGACAATAGATAAAGTTCCGTTATACTCTGCAACCATATCAACTTGTCCAGCTGATCTTAAGAAGTCTGAATATAAGAAACTCTCTACACCATAAACAGTACCAACTGTATCAGCTAGATGGATTGACATTGCATCAAACATCTCTTTATTACTTGGCATTACTTCTACTTCATCCATAGTGCCTAGTATATAATGCTCACATAGTTTATGGATTGATGTTCCTCTTGAAGAGGCTTGTGTAGTAATTTGATTAGCTACCTTTGAACCTACCCTAGCTCTCCACTCGCTAATTGCCTTAGCGTTCATCTGACCCGTTATGGTCGTTACTGAGGGATAATGTGACCCGTCTGGTGTCTCATATAGTCTCTTGCCATTAACGTTCCTTCTAGGCAGTTTCTGAAGGTCTGAGAGCTGTAGATTAAACTGTTTATCCATTCTTTACTGCTTTAACTGCTTCTAGAGGTATAATGACGCCTTGTCTATCATCATCAACATCTACTACTATTCCTTTAGACCAATCAACAAACACTATATCGTTTGAATTGATATACTTTACATCTGGTCCAACATTAATTACTAAACCAGGAGGCGGAGCAGGTTTAGTATCATCAACATCTGCCGATAAAATAATTCCACCCTCTGTAGTTGTTTCTTTTTTCTCTTTGCCTTTTAGTTCTGCAATGAGTAAATTATCACGTGTACATTCTATCATTAATCTATTCCTTTGGAACTATAAACCTTTTTATCTTTAGCGGCTTTCTTCTTCCATTTGTCGACAGCTTTATTAACTTGACCTTGCTGTCCGGTCTTTGCTGAATTCATCTCTCTACCAAAATTGGTTTGAGGGTTTTGTTCACCTATCTTCTGTAAAACTTCTTTGAAGCCATCATCGATCTTACGCAGACCATCAACCCCACCTACGATCATCGGAGCACCAACCTTTTGCTTTATGTTAGGATTATCTTTTAAGAATACCTCACGCTCAGACAGCTTGAGTAACAACTCAAACTCCTCACCGGTTTCAGTGTTATAGAAATCGTATAGCGGCATTAGCTATTTGCTGGATCCATTAAAAAGTCATCGTATGCTTGTTTAACTATTTTCTTAGAGACGCCTTTGATTTTTCTATCTTTAGCTTCAATAAGAAGAGCTGAATCATCTGGATCCAACTGCTCTAGTATCTCAATGAAGAGCTGTTCTCTTCTTCCTTGAGTCAGATTACTCTTACCTTCCAAAAAGATATACATTCTTCTCATCTCAGAATAAAACATTCCTTGATTATCAAATGACTTGTCTAATGGTTTGTAAGGGGGATTTCCTTCAGGCAATGCCCAAGTTAATCTGTTATCATACGTAAGCTCTAAGATTCCTCTTAGCTCTCTATTATCTTCTCTTTGCAATATTCTTATTTTCTCGCCAACAGACTTTGCATCTTTGACTTCTTTAATTATTTCGCCTATTCCTTTTTTCATATTAAAACTCACTTATATTTTCTATGAGGTTATTTAGCTTCTTTTTTATAAAGTAGTTAAACAGTTTGCCTCTATCTTTATCTTGACTGTCAAATTGATCCATGACCTCTCTTCTAATCTCAGATGGTGTAAACTGTAAATCAATCAAAGCTCTATTCCTTTGGAATGCTAATGACCACTCAATACTAGAATCTAATCCATGAGTACCAAGTTTATCTACTGTCTCCTTAATTTTTGCTAATGTAGTTGCTCTCATAGGCTTCTGTCTACCACCTGTAACAAATACATCATCACTAGATAGACAATTAGGAATTCCATCACCCCTATCACCTTTTGCAATATGTTCTATTAAGTAATCTTCTGGATTCTTATTTTGAATCTTTCTTTTTCTTACTGGATCATACTGATCTACATTAACAAATCTTTGAAGTTGGACAAAGTCCTTATCACCAGAAAGAACTAGGATAGGTTCACCTTCACCTAATTGTTTTCCAAACTCATGACATAGTGTGCCAATGATATCATCAGCCTCTGCTGTGCTTACTTGGATAACTTTATAGGGAAAGAACTCTTTTAGTTCATCTCTAACATTATTAAGACAATTAAAAATATGAGGCCAATCGTAATCAGAAGTATCTCTAGCCTTCTTACGATGTGCTTTATAATATGGAAAAAGTTTCTTTCTCCAGTTATTAGTGTCATCACAGCATATAACTAACTCGCCATATTTCTTGTTAAACTTAACTCTATTAGCTCTAAGAGAATTAAGTACCATATGTCGGAGTAGATCCTCGCTGACATCTACATCACCACGACCGTGGATCTGTGCCATTAAGTTGCTGATCATTACCTGATTGAGGTCGACCAATATCATAATTTATCTCCAAATCAAAACAACATTATACTATATTTTGTATTAAGAGTCAACAGATCGGTTCAGATAATCTTTCCAGTGATTGATAAATATTGCGCTATCTTCAATATTAATTAGTTTGTTTGTGACCTTTTGCAATGGGTGGTCAAGGTCGCTTGCTTTCATTAAGCAAGACTTTATAGCTTCACATACCATTAACATCTCTCTATCGATGTTATTTTTATTACCATTTAGATCAATGCCTCTAGCTTGGATATCATCAAACAATTGATATGTTAACTCTATAGCTGTATTGAGACAAAGTTCGAACTGATATCTTTTAATGTTATCTTGTCTTTCTTTTTCGCTCTTTACAAACTCTTCATTTATCCCATTGAGAGGGAATTGGATTACATCGCCCATATTATTATTTAGCTTTCTTTTCTCGAGCTATACGCATACGTTCTACAAAAGCTGCTTTTTGAGCTTCCGTCATAGTACGTTTCTTTTTCTTAGGCTTAGCTTTTTCTTTAGATGTAGACTTGACTAATATAGTTCCTCTTTCAGTATAGTTTAATGCAGGCATACCATATGATTCACGTTCCTCATTCTCAAGCTCTGGTGTCCATACTTGCATATAATCATTATAGAATACGCCAAGCTCTCTTTTAGGTTTACCGTTCTCATAATATGCCATAGCAATACAATACTTAGAAACCTTTCTTTCCATATCGCCACCAGCAAAGATGCTAGAGTAAGATCCCGTCCTTAGATAATTTTCTAATTGACCAACATAGCTCTTCCAAGTTTCTTTCTTAGCCAATGCACCATTTGTTCCAGCCATGTGTGATCTATGTTCAGCAGCAACATGTTGCTTTGCTTCTTTGATCCAAGCTCTAACATTTTTCATACTGAAGTCATCTTCATCTGGCAATGCTACTACTTCTTTATTGTATTGAGCATATGCAGGAGGATTTTTTGCAAATCTTTTTTCTCTTGCAGCTGCAAGTCTGTCAGCCGCTGCTTGTTTTTGATCTTTATTCATAGTCTAAGCTCTCCAATATTTCCATTTGATTGTATGTAGCATCTTTGTAATTTATCTTTCCTCTCTCTTTATGATGCTCAATAGTCTGTTTGCCAGGAAAGTAACATTGGGTAATAGGAGCATTTTGTACACCGAGCTTACCCAATAATAGTTCTGTAAAGTTTGTCATGTCAGTGGAAGAATTTACAATCTCACCCAATGTATTATTCATTTTTAGAGTAGGCCATAGTACATTTGCTTTTGGTCTCCTAGGATTCAACTTAGAGGCCCAATATCTAACAACCCCAGTATGAATCTCAGCTAATGGTCCTGCATCAACAGTATTCTTAAACTCGTACCACTCTCTCATTAAAAATTTAGCAAAGTCTTGGTTCATGTATATACATTCTGCAGCAATTCCTGGACACCATACATCCCAGTCCTTCCAGTTTTCTATCATTGCATTTAACTTGTCTGGATTTCTAACAAATGAATCGTGTTCTAATATAATAATGTTCTCACCAGTCTCAGCAATATGCTTCCACCAATGAAGCATAGATGTAAAGCAAGCCTTCTCAGTTGTAGATATTTTATGTCTTACATCCTTATACTTAGATGCACTACTATATGATCCCCAAGGTATATTAAGTGGATTGCCAATGATTGTTTCTGGTGTATAACATTGCCATCTTTCTACTTGGACGTTCTTAATAGGTTCCCAGGTCTCCATAGCTACTTTTGAGTATGCCATTGAAATGGGATTACTATAGTCACAAATCATTACCGCTCTAAATTTCATTTTTGCATTATCCTATAAATCAATTTTAAAATCAACTATCAATATTTTTGTATTTATTTTATTTAGCCGTTGACTTTATATATACTAGTGTATATACTCTACTCCTGTGAGTAGGGCAGGATAAAGGCAGCTATGGAATACGTACCGTTAGATGAAACATTAATTAACTCGGAGACTTGTATTCGCTGCGGGCACTGTTGTAAGTGGACCACTAGTACTCAGATGGGCAACGATAATAAAAAAGCGTGGGTGGCTACTACTATAGAGGACAATGACCTTGTTACAATGATAGATCATAATCCTGTAAAGGTCAATGGAGCTAGAAGAAATCCATTTGAGCTCGAAATAAAATGTAGCAAGCTCATAGTCGATAAAAAGGAAGACACATATAAGTGTGGAGTGTACCTAGATCGACCTAAAGTGTGTAGCGACTATAATTGTTTTCAGATGGCTAATAAGTTAAAAAGAAGACCACAGAATTTTAAATCAATAAAGGAGATTATAAAAAGGGTTCACAATGTTGATGTAGAATGGGGCGGTGAGTTAACTACTAGTCCTTATAAGAATAGAATTAAAAATATGATAGACGTGGTAGAAGTAAAGTAATGGCATACGTAGTAGGAGATGGTTGTATAGGATGTAAGCACACTACATGCGTTGAGGTATGTCCCGTTGATGCATTTAGAGAGGGAGCTAATTTTTTAGTCATTGATCCAGACGAATGTATTGATTGTGATCTATGTGTACCCGAATGTCCGGAAGAAGCAATCTTCCCCGATGACGAAGTACCTGACAATCAAATATCATTTATAGAACTCAATGCTGAGCTATCTCAAATATGGCCAGTAATAGATTCACCTAAAGAACCATTGATGGATGGATCTAAGGAGATAGTAAGATGAATATAATATCCAAGCTACTGTTAGGTGTTGGCAGCAAAGAGCTGGACGATATACAAATAACACCATTCAAGATTTTTAAAATAGCTATAGTATTAGGATTGACATTTTTTGGTGCTATCGGACTACTAATATTTTTTGCGTCAAAATTAATTTAACAAAAGCGTTGACTTCAAATAAACCATTTAGTATAATGGATGCATAATTTGACAAAAGGAGAAAAATTATGGCACATATGGTAGAAACAATGGCTTACGCAGGGGAACTTCCTTGGCATGGTCTTGGTACTAAAGTAGACGAGAATATCGGAGTTGACGGTATGCTCAAAGAAGCTGGATTAGATTGGAGGGTAGCGAAAGTTCCTTCATTTGCATCATTTAATGGTCAAGAAATCTATTCAGGACACGACATGTTAATTAGGGAGTCTGATGGACAACCTTTAGACATGGTTAAAGAGAACTGGGTTCCAGTTCAAAATGCTGACGCTTTTGAATTCTTTAGAGAGTTTGTTGAAGCAGGCGACATGGAGATGCACACAGCTGGATCTCTTCAAGATGGTAAAAGAGTTTGGTGCTTAGCTAAAGTAAAAGACGACTTTACTATTAATGGTAAGGACTTAGTAGAATCATATCTACTATTGACTAACCCTCACATGTATGGACGAGCAGTTGATATTAGGTTCACTCCTATTAGAGTTGTTTGTAATAATACATTAACACTTTCTTTAGCTCAGAAAGGAGACTATCAAGTTTCAATGAGTCACAAGAAAGCATTTGATGCTCAAGAAGCTAAAGAGCTTTTAGGTATTGCAAAAGGTAAGATGGAAACATACAAAGATATGGCTACATTCTTATCCGGTAAAAGATACGGTCAAGATGACTTACAAGCATACTTTGCTACAGTGTTCCCTAACCAGAACCCTAAGCTAAGAGGTGTTGGTTTTGATCCTACTTCTACTGAGGACTTTAAGAAGTTCGCATCTAAGAATGCTAAATCAGCAATGGACATTGTAAGAACTCAGCCTGGTGCTCAGTTTGCAGAAGGTTCATACTGGCAAGCATTTAATGCAGTCACATATATGACTGATCATGTTCTTGGAAGAGAGAACGATACGAGACTAGCTTCTAGCTGGTACGGTGTTAACAAGACTAAAAAAGTTAATGCCTTAGAGACTGCTCTTAAGTTTGCGGAAGCGGCTTAAGTAGTTTCAAATGAACTAAGGGCCTCTCGGCCCTTTTTTCGTTGACTTAAATATAAATATATACTATAATAGGTATTAGAATATGCATTACGAAGTAGATAACATTATCAGCGATAGCGAACGTGCTGAATTAATTAGCATCTATAATAGTATACCTACGACAAAAGCAGTTCAAGACTATAACCTATTTACAGTAGATAAAAGAATCATTCCTCCTAGACAAAGAGACAATTCTGGATTTAAAACACTAGATGCTTATGCTAAAAGAAAGAATTACAGTCATTATTTTGTAATGTATGAAGAAGGATCTTTTACTAGAATGCACACTGACAATGATGATGATGTAGGGCTTACAATTGTAACATTGCTCGATACGTCAGACCTTGTTGGTGGAGAGACTATTGTGTCTCTTCCATATGAAGATAGAGGAAGGAAACCCGATCAATATAGAAAAGGTTCAGCTCCTAAAAGCAACAACAGAACAATACCAAAAGTTGTTCAAGTAGATAAGGGACAATCAATGATATATGATAAAAGTTTACTTCATGGTGTTGCTCAAGTAGAGAAAGGAAAAAGATTAGTTTTGGTCAGTTGGTATACAAATGAAACAATTTGAACAATATTGTACGGACAAAAGATATCTTCCATGGGTAGAAAAATCCTTTAAACAAGGTGTAGGTATTTGGAGAGGACTTTGCAAACCAAACCCAACAGCATTAGAGGTAGTACAGCAATATGAGCATTGTAGACAGAATGGACTTCTTACAAAAGATGACAAAGCTAATTATAATAACAGATGGCTTACTTTTAAGTCCGATGCTTACATAGGACAGTTTAAAAAGACTACCGATTTTATGAGAAAATCATTTGGAATAAGAGCTGCTCATTGTTATGCTAACTGGGTAAGAGATGGTCACCACTATGGCAGACACTTAGATGATCAAGATGTAATTTTAGTACAGATGTGGAACGAAACTGCGTACACTGTAGAGACAAAAGGGCTACACACGAGTTATACTCTGTCACCAGGTGATGCTTTATATATAAGGAATATGGCATATCACACTCCTGTTATACTAGGAGAAAGAGCGACTATGTCATTTAGTTGGAAATAAGTGTTGACTTTTATTACGATTTAGCATAAAATAGCTATATAAATTCGCCACACAATCTGGTAGTGTGGCAGTGGCAAGACAAGCAAGAGCGGGGGTTTGTCGGATATACGCGCGAGGGTACAAACGAGGGGCGACGATATCACTTTTAAATATGAGACACTTATAATATGCCAAACAATCCACATACACCTTTTAGACTGGATGATCCATTAAAGGATTATTCTGACTACAGGGCGCCTACAAATATTGATCCATTGATAATAAATTGGAAAGGTAAGATTGGGTACGGAGACATCATAAGTCCTATATCATACGCTGCTAACATGGCAGATAAAAATAGAACTGACGTATTGCTAAGATTCCATTGGAAACAATCTACACCAGAAAAATATAAACCAGAAGATAAAGAAACGATTCAAGATTGGATAGAGCAAATATACAATTACATTGATAAGCCTAGATTTTACGAACTAAAGATAGAACATGTATATGATAGTGCTTTATCCTACAACCATGATAACTATGATGCATCAGATATGGAATGCCATAACATGAGGTTCGGTGGATGGGGATATGATTATGAATCCGTTGTCCATGATAATTTTAAAAACGTAACAATGGTTACCAGTTTAAAGCACAAACAATTACTTCATGAATACGATCCAGGTAAAGCATGGAAAGATCCTCTGGGGCAAACACCGAGTGGTTTTGCTTGGCCTAAAGTAGGTGCACTAATAAAGAAAAGAGGATGGAACTTAAAATACGTACATTACCAAGACCCTCTACAAAAGGTTATAAAGGTAATGAACATGAGCAGTGGTGTTATAGGATACCATGGAGCACATATGTGGGTAGCAAGAATGCTTGGCCTACCAATGATAGTATTCAGTGAAAAGCCTTTATCAGAAAAAGCATTTCCATGGGCTATTAGATTCAAATATTATAGTGACTTTGCGCCTGAAAATATTGAAGAGTATTTTCAGATGTCAATAGATAAAAGAGAGGAGGCAATACGTGACTACAAATACTATCTCACAACCCCAAATATTCATAGGCTACGACAGCAGAGAAGCTAAAGCATACGATGTTTGTAAGTTTAGTATTGAACAAGTTTCAGATATAAAAATCAATAAACTGTTCAGTGAAGATATAGAAACATATAGCAGAGACTGGGGCGAACCTCAATCTACTGATTTCACGTTTACTAGATTCTGGGTACCTCAGCTTAGTAATTATGAGGGATGGAGTTTCTTTGTAGATTGTGATTTTGTTTTTCTAGAAGACCCACTCAAGATTTTAGAAAATGTTGATGATAGCAAAGCTGCTTACGTAGTACAGCATCCAGGATATATCCCTAACAGTCAAATAAAAATGGACGGTGTTGCACAGCATAGAGCATATAGAAAAAACTGGGCTAGCTTTATTTTGTTTAATAACTCTCATCCTAAGAACAAAAGACTTACGACAGAGTTCCTTAACAATCATAGACCTGGGTTAGACTTCCATCAGCTTAGATGGTTAGATGATGAAGATATTGGTGCATTGCCATTAGAATGGAATTGCTTAGATGACTATTACTATTTAGAGAATCCAAAAGCAATTCATTATACAGATGGCGGACCTTGGTTTGACAATTATAAAGAAACAATGTATAGTGATATATGGAACAACTTAAACGAGAAGATGAATGGCGAGTAGATTGAACGACATCACTATGGTAATGACTTGGTATGGCCAAGAGGATCATTTAATGAGTCAGCTAGAGTTTTACAATAAAATGGCTCAGAGACATAGAAATTGTATACCTAAGCTAGTTGTAGTTAATGATGGCCATGAAGAAGGCAGACAGTTCTTTAGAAACTGTATAAAGGTTCATAGAGATAGATTTGACCTAATCGGTATTGATGTTATGGAGGATGTGGGATTTAACTCTCATGCATGTAGAAATCTTGGTGTCAAGTATGCAACTTCGGACTGGGTATATCTAATGGATGCAGATTGTTATGAAACCATAGGTCTCTACAAACACCTCAGGTTTGAAAAGGAACTAAAGGACGATATGTTTTATGTTCCTAAATGTGATATGGAATCACCAGAAGAGATGTCGGGTTATGAGTTATTATGTCCTAAAGGAATTATCAAATACAAGACACATCCTAACACATGGATCATGACTAAAGAATGTTTCTGGTCTACTGGCGGATATGATTTAGAGTGTCAAGGTGTGAGACATGGAGATGCAGAGTTCTTTACAGCTATTGGGAGACCTGGATGGAAAGAATGGGATTATGATTTAGTTAGCGATGATGATGACAAAAGGATGGTAGTAAAGACTCCGAGAAGAGATACATTCTACATTAGACAAGAAAGAGGCAAGCAGAAGCAAGCAGCAGAAATGATTAACTTCCTTAGAGTTAGAAACAAAAACCCGTACCACAAGTATAGAAAGACCTTGTGGAACTCACCCTATGAATTAGTATGACAAAACAAGTAGAACTAAAAGTAGTAAGCTCATCTGAGTTTGCTAAAATGATAAACGAGACTGTACAGGAAGGTAATGGTTCAATTAACCATCTAGAAGCTGTACAAGAGTTCTTAGAACAAAATGAAGAGATTGAACCAGAGACAATTGCTTCTCTCATTCAAAGAAATCAAAAACTAAAAGCCATTTTATATCAAGATGCTGAGACATTAAACTTAGTAGAGAAAGTAGATAGGCTGCCAGTTGATTAGAGGAACTATACAACGAGTGGAACCATATGACGCATACGTTAAATACTTAGCACTAAAGTCTCACTTTAGCCAGAAAAATTACGACTTCATAAAGTATAATGGTAAGGTCAAGGCTTGGCGTACTACTTTTGAAACTAGAAAAGACAAATACTTTTTCTACAAGCTAAGCAAAATGAAGGATCCAGTAGAGTTCCTTATTGCTAACTTTGTAGATAATGATGATTTTTATGTAGGTGATATCAGAGATGACAAAGCTAATGAAGTGTATATGGAATACAAAAAGAGACAACAAGCTCTATCATATACATTTAAAAGCGACCTAAGTAAAATGAAAGAGGACTTTAATGAAAACATTATAGTACCTCAAAACGAACACCCCTATCTGTTAAGGTTATACATGCGAAAAGATATTTGCATTGAAACGTTGACTTTAATTAATAGATGTGTTAAAATATTCAACTATTGGGATAAGGAAATGGAAGGTGACGTTATGTGGCCTAACATTAAAATGAAAGCTGAAAAGTTCTCACCCTTTCTCAATGTTGACATAAATAAGTATAGAGAGATTATTCTTTCTAACTTTAATAAAACGTAATATAACGACATACAACGCGATATACCGCATACAGGAGAAATACTATGTCTGATTCATTTCAAGCGCTTAAGCGCAATCGTACCGAGGGCTTTGACAAGCTAACTCAATCATTAAACAAACTCAACACCAAGTCTAGCGGACCTGGCCCTGATGAGCGTTTCTGGAAACCAGAAGTCGACAAAGCAGGTAACGGATATGCTGTGATTAGGTTCTTACCAGAACCAGAGGGTGAGGATGTTCCATTCGTAAGAATCTGGGATCATGGATTCCAAGGACCAGGCGGATGGTTTATTGAAAACTCATTGACTACACTAGGTCAAAAAGATCCAGTATCTGAATACAACTCAATGTTGTGGAATTCAGGTGTTGAAGCTAACAAAGGAAAAGCTAGAAAGCAGAAAAGACGTCTATCGTTTATTTCTAACATCTATGTTGTTAAGGATCCATCTAACCCAGACAGTGAAGGAAAAGTATTCCTTTACAAGTATGGCAAGAAAATCTTTGACAAACTAAATGAAGCTATGAATCCTCAATTTGAAGATGAGAAACCAGTTAACCCATTTGACTTATGGGAAGGCGCTGACTTTAAATTGAAAATCAGAAACGTCGAGGGTTATAGAAACTACGACAAGTCTGAGTTGGATATTCCTGCACCATTGTTTGATGAGGATGATAATCTAGAGTCTACATGGAAATCAGAATACAAACTATCTGAGTTCGTTGATCCTTCTAACTTCAAAACTTACGAAGAGCTACAAACTAAACTCAATAGAGTGTTAGGTTTAGATGGAGCTGCTCCAGGCACAACTGCTGAAAGCAATTTTAATGCTGAACCACCTGCAGAGATTCCATCAGCACCAGCTGCTGCTCAACCAGAGCTAGCTGCTGCAGACGATGAGTCGCTGGACTTCTTTAAGAAACTAGCCGAAGACTAATATTGTGAAGGTTCTGGTTCTTCTTTCTGGAGGCTGCGAATCTACAGCATTATTACAACACGGACGTGATAAGGGGTATGAGCTGCATGCGGTTCATGCCTCTTTTTCTAACGCAACTGTACAAGAGATTGAATCTTGCATATCACTTTGCAAGCATTACAAGATACCGTTTCACGTATCTAAGATAGACAACACACAATTCAACAAAGCAAATACAAAAATAATTGCGTTCGATATTGCATACTGGTTACCAATAGCTGCCATATGTTCCATTGTTTCAGAAGAATTTGATCAAGTATGGTTTGGTGCACACTCAAAAGATAACCTTACAATAGTTGGTAAAATACAAGTTATATTTGATTTACTAAAGACGATGTCTTATAGACACTCATGTAAGACTACTATTGAAGCTCCATTAAGTAATTTAACTAAGAAAGAACAATACAACATAGTACCAAAAGAACTAAGAAGTAAAATAGTTTATTGTTGGGAAAATAAAAACAACCCTTGCGGCAAGTGTAAGAAATGCGTTGAATGGAAAGAACAGGGTTTATCTAGGTAAGCCTGGATTGATTCTATTTCTCTTAAAGTTAGCATCTGGCTCTTTCTTAACTATGACCTGATTACTAACGCTTGAATTGGATCCACCAATACTCGTATTATTAGTAAACCTTCCTTGACCACCGCCAGCATATGCTGCTCTCTTATCTGCTAATTCTTTCTGTCTGTCTGCCAATGTGACACCTGATTGAGAACTATCATTTCTACTCATCATATTAGATGAATCAAGTTGTCCAGCAAATGCAGCAGTTTCCGCTTGCATCTTTGCTTCTTCGAGGTTATTAACCTGGTTATCAATAGCTGTTATAACAGCTGGCTCAACAGCAGTTACCTTTCTACCTCTAGGGTCTTTACCTATATACTGGCCCTTTTTATTCTTACCTTCAATAGTATACTCATCATACCTCTGACCTAATTCCTTCATACCAGATACTTTAAATGGATATATGCTATCAGACTCTTCCTCTGAGCCAGATACGTCTCCACTTGATTTTGTTTTTTCTGCTTGATCACCTGAACCTGAAGGAGCTAACTTATCTGCATTAACCTCTGTATCTTCAGTTTTAGGCTCTATAGGAGTTTGCCCTGCTCCCATCACAGCATTAAATCCTTTCATGAATCCTTCTTTAGGCGACATGCCTCCTGGCATTAATGCTGCAATACCACCAGCAATACCAGCTGCTAAGGCATAAGGAAATTTTATTATCTTTAAAGCAACGTTTGCAACATATTTCATTACATTCATTACAGCGTCAATTATTCCACCAAAAGAGAAATCAAAACTATCTAGCTTATCCTTTACTCCTTCAAATCCTAATGCTCCTGCTATCCAACCTATAAGATCTTTAATTAAGTTTAACGGAGCAGCTATTAAGAAGTCTAAGAAACCTGTTAACGCACCTGAAAGACCTCCGAATATTTTATCTACCAATGAGCCTTCTGTATTTGCAAATCCCTCAAAAAATCCTTTTATAGTTTCAAATATACCAAATAAAATTAACAATGGAGTAAATATCTTACTGACAACCACCATTACTTTACTAGCTACACCAACAACAGTCTTAAGGAATCCTCCTATAGTATTGAATATTTTAAACACTCTTCCAAAGAATGATCCAATAGAACTAAAGAAATTTGCTATTCTAGCAAAACCTTTTGCTAATGCTCCACCTTTAAATTGAGTTTTAAGACCTTTGAAAAAGCCTGCAAATACATTACCTATCCTTGCAATGAACCCTCTATAGAATACAAATTTTAATGCTTTAAGCCAACCTGAGAATATACCAGCAATGGTACCAATTATTCCTCCAAGCATTATGGCAAGCGCTTTCATTAAGCCACCAGATTTACCTTCTTTAGTTCCTTTTGTCTTTTTACCGCCTGTGGTAGGAATTCCACCATCATCGTCAATAGGAGTTAATACATCCTCGGCCCTGTTCTTTTCAGCATCAGCTAAAACTTTAGTGTGTTCAGCGGTTTCTTTTGTTGCGTCTCTGATTTCTTTTAATAACGAAACCGGTGACTCGTCTCCACCTTCTCCGGTAAGAGCTTTTTCTGCATCCGGTGCTTCTAATTCATCTTCTTGTTCCGGATCTGCATCTGTCATTTGCTCAAATTCTAGTTCAGCCATTGCTCCTAAGGTATCAAGATTACCAGACATTTGTTGTGTTCTTAGCTTGATTGCAGCTAAGTGATGATTCGAATCTTTTGTGTTTGTTGCTACTTGAAATAACAACCCGCTGACGAGACCCTTTATCTCTGTTACGATATTTTCTACATTACCGCCTTTGCCAGCTGGAAGTGCCATTATTTTTTACCCATTGCTTGTGCGCCAAAGAAAGCTGCCACAATACCAGCAACGGCTACAAAGTATGTTGGTGCCATACTTCCCAATGTTTTCTGAGCTTCATCTAGACCTACTAATGAGGCAACTACAACTGCAAAAGGATACAACAGTAGACCACCTAAAGCAAACCAAGTCATATTTCTTTGTGCATCACGCATTGCATCTGCATCTTCAAGCTCCTTGCGCTTGAATTCAAGATACATCTGTTCCTCTTCTTTAGATACCTTTCCATCACCGTTCGTGTCTGCCGGATGGAAATCTTTTTTTAATTCTTCAGCCATTGCTTAACTCCTATTCATCTTCTGCTGTTGGGCTTCATGTCTTTCTTTCTCTTTCTGAAGCCACTCTGTTAACATCGCAACGTATATATCCCTTTCATAGGGTATTAAATTCTCAATCTCTGTTATACTATATTTATGATGCTGAACCAGTGCAAAAACCGTTTGATAGTAGTTTGCCAGCGAATTATGGCTCAGCAACATTAAAAAAAATCGCCTACTCCATTTAATACTATCTTTCTAGCATTACCCTCTTTGTTTTTATAGTTCAACTCATAAGTAAGTCTTGGTAGAGTATCAAAGAACTCTTTTAACTTTTCAAACCTTTTTATATCAAAACTCTTAACAAAGTCTAATGCTTCTTTCTTTGTAAAGTCATCATATACATTGTCTTTATCATATACCTTTGTTATACAACCAGCAATAAGTTTAAAGATCTCTTCGCTATCAATCTCTTCTTCACCAACGGTCATACCTGCTTTTGTCATTATTCCAATATTCGGATCTTTTAGCTCAACAGTAATATCATCATCAAGTGCAATTTCATTTTGATGGTTATCATATGTCGTTGGCGTCAACTCATCCAGGTCAACATTAAATTTGTATAGCTCATTATCTTCTCTGTCTCTATATTGCAACTCTACAATATTTTGAATAGACTTTGATCTAAGTTGAATAAACAACATCTCCAAATCTACAGAGGGTAATTCTTCCACATTCAAATCATCAGGTGAAAGTATTACATTATTAACTATTTGTTTCATTGCTTTTATTTGGGCAGCAACATCCGCTTCTTTTCCAACTAACAATAGCTTTTCTTCCTTTACTAAGAAAGGTCTAAAAGTTATGTCTATTTGTGATATTGGTAACGTATATTCAAACGTAGGTGTATCAATTTTTGGTAAAGCCATTATATTTCTCCATTATTAATTATTCTTTCCGCCAAGTGCTCCTAGGAAAGTTTGTGCATTACTGATTATATTTATAGCGTCTCCCACATTATTAGGAGTCTTCATTGATGAAACTAGTGATGTACCTGCGGTACCTAATCTAATCAATCTTTCAAATCCACCCAGTGCTCTGTCAGTAGCAGGTCCTGGTCCTTCTTGTAAATCCGTAGTCCAATATCTTAATTGAAAGTTTACCTGGACTCTAGCAAACTCATCATTTTGTTGCCAGCCAAAAGTAACATCACCTAAAACACTAGGCCATATTTCATGAGCAGTCAACGTTAAAATTTTATTAGCAGAAACATCATATGTGGTAATATCCATTTTACCAATATAGTTTTCTCTATAATATTGTTCACCAAATTGAGCACCACCAGCTGCTGCTCCTTTTTCACCTAATGGCTTACTCGCATCCATGTTAACAACATTGTATACCCATTCTTGAAAGAAGTTTAAGTTACGTCCATTTTGATCTAACATAAAACTTGCTGAAATCTCAGAAGGTAATAATCTACCTGGTCTCCTATCATATGGTCCAACACCTAGTCTTGAAATATCTGAGGGGTTGATTTGTACACCTGGCATGTTTACAGCATCACAGAAAAATGTTAATGCTCTAGGTGTTTCACCACCAGCCCATGTCCATCCTGGTCCTGGATAAATTGTAACAACATATCTGTTTGGACGCATCAAGCTATTGCTAGCTTGCAGCTCTGACTTAAACTTATCTAAATTAAATTCTTTCTGACTACCTTCACGCGGCTTTTCAAGACCCACGCCTTTGCCTAAATTAAATAAAGTTTTTGCTATATCTGTAATCTTTGCCATTATTGATTTCTTTTTCTTCGATCGGTTAACGAATCTCTGTATATTCTATTTATGCCTGCCTTACGGAACCGCGCCAAAGGCATCATCATTATAAAGTCCCAAGCCTTTGGTGGAACGTAGAGATATTGTCCAACAACTCTTTGCATGTTGTACCTCTTCCACATTGGTTTAAACGACATTAAGTTTCTTCTCTTTTTCATGAACTCATAATTTACTCTTGGAGCTAGCTTACCTCTTATACTAGTTGCAAGCTCATCTCCTGTAACTCCAGGGTTCATCATATACGGAAACAATTGATCCATTAACTCTGCTCTGTATAATGGAGGCAAGTAATGAAAGTTTAATCCTTGAAAGTAATCTTTCTTTTCGTACACATTTAGAACTAGCACTACAGGAAACATATCATAATAGTCAGCAGACTGCTTGGAGATAGGATTTCTATAATTAAACATATACAATCTACCAGGCATAAGTCTTTTAGTCCTTCCTGCACTTTGTAGTAATTGCATAGGATTGTTCTTAGCCTCTTCTTCTCCCAGCTCTCTCAATCGTTTGATAGGATCACCCTCAAACTTTTTATACATATCTTTCATTGACTTAAATTCAAAGTCAAATTCTTCCGATGTCATCTTAACAGCTTTCTGGAAAAAATATGCTGGCATTATCCTATTACTCCTAACTCATCCTGAGTCATTATCATAAACTTCATTCCCTTACTATTACAAAACTCTTCTGCAACCTCAAACTTTCTTTGATTGACAGCAAATTGAGCAACCTCTTTGATGTATCTTCTAGTTCTTCTCTTAGGTTTTGGAGGAGGTACTAGGTGTTGTTTAGGTTTAACTTCAATTACCATTTGTGTACCATCTTCTTTTTCTACCCAAAAGTCTGGAAAATATCTATGCATTCTTCTATCAATAGGGCTTCTATACGGTATACAGAACTCTTCTGACGCCCAATTTACTATTTGAGTGTGAGAATCTAGGTATCTC
>Ga0181402_1000207_pt1 | contig 21968 bp, 17 predicted proteins | sample 25SPOviralmetaG_FD_130131 | JGI IMG/M metagenome (GOLD analysis project Ga0181402, IMG submission 130131) | Marine viral communities from the oligotrophic San Pedro Time Series (SPOT) site, San Pedro Channel, CA, USA - 25 SPOT_SRF_2011-08-17 | ecosystem: Environmental > Aquatic > Marine > Strait...
ATATTTAGATTATTATAATAAGAATATGTTGCTGAGTATTAAGTAGTAAGGTATTTTTTTTATTCAAAATAATTTATATCTTAGAGGGCATGAATGGATTACCTCCAATTGAGCACAAGCGTATACAGAATATAAACTTTGTAATGGCTGATCTTCATGCATCACTGAACTCAATTTACGAACACCTTATGGATAAAGAATATACCCCTCTAAAGGGAGAGGTTAGTTCATTAACTAAAAAGCTTCGTAGCGTTGGCGAGTCAGTAACCGATGAAGTTTAGTCCAGACTATGATTTTATAGGCGCAGTTTGCATCACTCTTTTAGTGATGTACTTACTTTCTATTGTTATATTTTAATACACTACGTCTTCTTCTTCTTTGTGAAATTATTGAAGGCCCTCTCTTTTTAGGATTTATTCGTTTAGGCAAAGTACCAGAGGTTGTTTCTTTCTCCCACTTCTCAGCTATCTCAGGTAAATTTTTATACATGTATGCTCGTTGAGCTTGACTTCTAAATGGCATGATTAATTATTAAAACGAGTTGGTCTTTTACCGCTAAATCGAGAAGGATCTTTTTTACTAAACCTAGGTCTTAACTTACTTTTTTTAGTTTTTTTCTCCTTTTTTTCTTTAACTGTCGAAGTTTTAGTGTTTTGTTTTTTAACTTTTGTTTTTTTATAGGCTCTCATATTATAATCTATAATAGAACCTACTTCTAATGGTAACAGACCAAGTAAATAAAAAGTATAAATAGGTGCTTGGGCTAGTATATCTTCTTTATACTGAGGGTCAATCTCTTTCTTATTTCCAAACCTGTCGGTATATTCGCCAGTGGTGCCTAAGGTTACCATCTCTAGTACAGCTCTTGCTTTTTGAAGACCTATTCCTAAAACTCCTAAACGATCCACCAATCCTTCAGGGTTGTTTACAAAAAACTGAAACGGTTCGTCTTCTTCAAAAGTTCTTACCAATGAGTTTACACCTTCAAGAGTCGTAGGATTTAATAGAGGTATTGGACTAACGATGTCAGTAAAAGTTTGTCCTGATCGACCTTTTATTCTGCTTTTAAATTGTTTGTCTAATTGTTCATCATCTTCTTCAGTGCCCCTTAACTCACGAGCAATAGCTGCTAAACTTTGAGTGATAAATAAACCTAACGCATTAAATGCAGCTGTCTCTGCAACTAAACCTGTCAAGGATTTACCTGCTTGTATTTTATCCTGAGAAGTATTAGACTTTGAAAAAACAGATCCTAAATCCGCATACATCCTAGTTTTTTGATTCAGTAAAAAGTTTGCAAAAGGAAAAAACACTTTCCTAGCCACTTGGGACACTGGGTCTTTACCAGAAAATAGCTTGCCTTGCAAATCTACATCAGAGGTATTTTGTTGTCTTGCAGTCTGTTGAGTAGCATAACTAAGGGCTTCTTGATTTGACTCGTGAGTAGACCAATCTATGTTTGCGCTATCAATTCCTTGTTTTTTAAGACTATCTAAATAATAAGCCATAAAAGAAGAACGAGCAGCAAATCTATCAGGATTCACAAGAAAACCTTTAAGCCATGCGTTTTGTGCATTATTAATAACATCCGCTACTCTACCGAGTTTCCCCTCTGAGTCGGTTTCTAAACGAGAGTCTGTCCCCTCTAAATTAGTTACCGATTGAACACCTCTATTTGCTATCTCCACACCACTATTATCGAGCCACTGAACAGCATCTTTGTTTGTGGTCATTAATTTAATACCCTCATAAACAGCCATAGGATTCCCAACAAGGTTTACAGCCGTGTTAACAAAAGGAACTAACTGTTTTACATATTGAGTCGGTCCACCTAACACCCTTGAAACACCCAAACCAGCAAATTTATTTAAACTTTTAAGCCACTTTTCTTGACCTTTCTGTATTCCTCTTTTAGCCTCTACATAGAATTTAAATCTATCAATTAATAAATCTCTATCGCTTTTGTTGGGGACAATTTTTTCAAACGAAGGTGAAGTTATAAAGCCTTGTAATTGTCTTATGCTAGCAGCGGTGTATATATCAGCATATGCAGATCTTAAATTATTTGAATTATTACTATCGAAACCTAGGTTTACATATCTATTAGTTGTACCCTCTGGATTCATTGGAAGTTTATATGAAGGAGTCTTTGGTTTTAGTACTCCAGTCTCTTCATCATATATATATTCATTTTCTGGCTGGAATAACGGCTCACCTAAAGCAGGCTCGGTGGTTACATTTTCTAGCGTAATAAAAGAGTCGGGTGTATAGCTTATGTCTTTACCTAATGTTCTATTGTATATAGATAAAGAAACATTCTCTAGTTCTGGCCGTGCCTTTGTCCACTCATTGGTCATCCATTCGACAGCCTCTTTATTTATGGGGTCAGTTTTACTGTCAACTTCATCTATAGTATTAGAATCTTTTAAAAGTTTATCATATGCATTTTGATAATAATCTGCTTTTACCGATTGACCATCGTTTCTTAATTCAACAATACTTTGTTCGACTAAACCTTTTCTTCTTTTGAATTCCTCAATTTGCTCAATTTCTGTTCCATCAACAGTTCGTCTCATAAAAGCAAAGAGTCCTCTTTCGGTATCGTTTTCTACGTCAGTAAACCTTTTACCATTGGGCATTGTTTTTGTTGCACCTCTTCTTATTGATTTTATAAGATTACTAGGCTGTATAAATTTATCATAATAAGCTTGAAATATGTCTCTACTAACCTTTTCTCCTTTAGCTACACCATTTCTTATTCCCAAAAAACCACTATCTCTTTCAAAATTTCTTGCAGTTTCTTGAGATTTAAACATGTTCTCAATCGTCAGAGGAATTGTTGCAATATATTTATTCCAGATATTTCCCAATGTTTTACCGCCTAGCAAAAACTTAAGTGGCTTTGCCTCTATTTTGCCTTCCATTTTTTTAGCCTCTTTTTTTCCCTTTGCTATACTAGCCACCTCTAGCATTCCACCTACACTTTGGTTAGTTGCAAAATTAACCATTGAGTCTAAAGCCCTGATCGCTGTATCCTCAGATAAAAGGGAAATATCTACATCCAAAAACTCTTTTAATATTTTTTTATCGTTTTCAGATAAAGTTATTTTTTCTTTGTTTTTAGAAAAAGGGTCTACTCCTTTATTGACCATATCATCTACCACAGCTGCATATTTGTTAAAAGCGTTCTTTAACCCTTGAGCAATAATTGTTTTTTTAGTTTCTTTTAATTTTAGTTTTTCTTCTGGTGATAAATTATTTTCTTTTGATTCATAAAGTATTCTTCTCATTTGGTCAAGAGTAAACTCTTCTGGACTTAATCCAGTCAAATCTGCAAAAGCTTTTTCATCAATTTTTTTCTGTTCTGCCTCTTGAATGGTTTTTTCATTTGAGGTGTAACTATCTGACTGAACAATGTCTAAGGCTTCAGTTGTATAAACCTCACCTTTGGGACCTGTTTTGGTAGGTGTTAATCCTTTAATTATAAGGTTGGCATTATCAACAAAGTTTTGTCGATTAGAAATTAAATTAGGTTTTAGTTTTAAAAATGCTTTTGCTGCTTGAACAACTTCATCTGGGGCATTAGTTTTTTCTACGAGTTGTTTAATTTTATTACGTACGTCATTAACTTCTTTAGTTTTAATTTCGGCCTCTTTGTTTTCCTCAGAAATAGTTTCTTGAGTACGTGTTATTATTGATTCACCTTCACCATAGTCCCATTCTTTTGGATTTTTTGCTAAAAATTCAGCTTCTTTTCGTGTTGTAGCTGTAACTAAACTTCCTGTTTTGTTATTTTCAACATAATAGTTCCCTTCGCCTTTTCTGGCAGCTATTCCATCAAATTCATATTCGAGTCCAGCTTTGCCTTTTCTGTTATCAATAACGTCAAAATCCTTTCTAGCTTCTTTAGGATCTTCAGGCAAGGTGTAAGTTATCTCCTCGGTCTCTGAAACTTCAGTAATATCTTCTTGATTGACGTTTAAACTTCTTTGTACGTCAGCTATAGCAGCAGCATTAAAAGGTGCCGTTGGCTCTTCCATTTTTCTTTTAGCCGCAATAAGAGTGGCTTCATCTGAATCTGGATTTGCTAAAGCTTTTTCAGCTGCTTCTGTTTCATTTATTCGAATACCTTCGACAGTTTTACTAGTTATGTTATTAACGAATTTATTCCTCTTAGTTTCGTCCTTGATTTTGTTTGCTAAAACCTTATCCTCGTCGCTTAATAATTCGAAGCGTTCAACATTATAATCTCTAACTGCATCACTTACTGGTGGTTTTTGATCTGAAACACTAACGTTTTCTATTTCAGACATTTGTTTCTTAATTTCAGCTTTTCTTATTTTAGCAGGCTCCGTCTTATTGTCTTTTAAGCCGTCTAATTCTACTTGAAGTTTAGTCAAAGCACTTACGGTTTCATTATTTAAATCAGGGCTTGCATCTCTTATTTGTTTTTCTGTTGAAAGTTTTACAATCCTATTTTGTAATTTGGTTGCCCTGCCCTCGTAATCGTTATTTATATCGATTTTAGTTTTTTGTAGTTGGTCGAGTGTCATTGTTTCTGTAAGCTCATCTATCTGATCAGCAGTAGCTTTCTTACCATTTATCTTATATGATGGTGAACTAAACCTAGTGGATATAACATCTCTAAAACCCCCTGGTGTTTCTGCGAGACCCTCTAATATTACATCTGATATATCCAATTCTTGATCAGCTGCCACAGATCCAGCAATCTCACCGACAGATCCACCTGCTCCTTCAATTCCAGCCGCTGCTGCAACCGCTTTGGTAGCCCCTTTTTTGGTCCCTGTTTTACTGAGTATTCTCCCTGCCACCTTACCACCAAGTCTTCCTGTAAAAGCATCCACTGCTCCTATAGCTAGTCCTCTAGCGACCGCTTTGTTTCTGATACTAGTAAACTTCTCAGGATCATTTAATATTTCTTTAATTTTTTGAGCATCTAATTTCTCACCCTCTGCCTCCTCAGTTAACAATTCAGCAAATGTTGCCCCCATCTCTAGCGTTGTTCCAGCTGCTGCAAAAGCATAAGGCACAGCAGCTGCTGCCCCTGTGATGGCTCCTGCTGCCGCTCCTCCAACAGTCCCTATTACTGGTAAAGCTACTGTCCCTGCACTTGCGCCTGTAGCAGCACCTATTCCAGCTCCCGTTCCTAATGCAGTTGCTCCTGCGACAAGAGAGTCTGTATTTGTAGCCATAGAAGTTAATGAACTTAAAACTAATTCGGGTACTACCGTCAAGCCAGATTTTAGAAGACCAAGAACCACACCCATAAAAGATTTGTCATTCTCTTCGTATATTTTCATATACTCTTGCATCTCTTTTGATGCGCCGTAGGTTTCTCTGTTTTTGTTAGACTCAATAAAACTAGCAATATCTTCTTCCGTTGATAACGATCCTCGTAAAAGTAAGTCAGATGCATCTTCAGAAGCAACACCTTGATAATATCCCGATGCTACACTTCGGGCCATGTCATCTATAAAATCTCCTATTCCTGTTTGAGTTACATTGTCAAAACCTCTTAGTACATCTCCAAAGGTTCCTTCAAAGTAGTCTTGCTCAGTAGGTTCAGGTCTTTGTGAGGCCGAAGAACCAGCCCCAGAACTTGAATCCAAAACGGATCCGTCTTTTTTTTTTAACCCAGTGTTGTTTAGCCACGTAGATAAATCACTATCAGTGTATTTTTTTTCAATTAAGTAAGAGTGAATATTTTGTTGTACCTCTGGGCTTTGAGCGTTTACCTTCCATTCCTCAAAAGAACTTTTGGTCATTCCATCTGAGCTTAACTGATCCCAAATATTTTTTAATATTTCGTCGTTCATTAGCCCATGTTTTTTGTTTGAACTTTACCTTTTTTTGATATCAAAAAGGTCCTTATGTATTTTCTTAATTTTTCTGTTTCATCTTGTGCATAGCTTCTAGTAAAAAAATCTGCATCTAACAACAATGGATCAGCATTATATCCGGGTATCCTAATTATCAAACCGTCATTGCTAGGGTTTACGGTGCTAATAGCTTCTGCGTCAATATCTAAATCCTTAAATATAGTATTAATTTGTTCTGCAACTTCTGTATCTTCATCCTCTAAATCAATCCCTTTGTCCGATGGTGTTGGCCTTGTAGATTGTAAGTTATCAGTAGAGAACATTTCATTTAAATATTTATCAATCTCAACTATAAAGTCACTATTGTCTTCTTCTCCTTCTGCTTTATCCACCTTCACTTCAGATACAATATCTTCAGTGCTAGTTAGATTTCTATTAAATTTCGGGGTGTCATCCTCATTTTTGATGTTAGTACGGTCATTTACTCCTTGTCCAATTAAAAGTTGAGAAGCAGAATTTATAAACTGTGCTTCAGATTTTTGTCTTCCTTTTACACGTTTTGGATTAGCATCGGACTCCTCCTTGCTAGAATCAAAATTTGGATTAGGAACCAAAGTGTCCGAGGTTTCATCAGCCACATAGAAAGAAATTGGCCTAGTCTGTGTATCTCCGTTTTCATCTATAAAAGTAACCGATATACCACTGTTGTTTCTGGTTACTCTTTGGATATTAGTATTACCACCGATGTCTCGATAATAATCTACTGCGGCATTTATATCTTCTTGAGTACCTCCATATAGTGAAGCAATGACTTCAATTTGGGTATCTAGCGCTTCTTGTTTATCTAAATCTCCTTTTAAAAATTCTTTTATGCGTTGATTAAGAGTTCCCCTCTGTATTCGTACTCTTTCTTTAGATAATTTTAAGTCAGATTTTTCTTTTTCTGTTAAATCTGGACGTTCTTTTTCCTCTAAAGGCAATGCATTTTTAAGAGCGTCTCTCATAAACACTTCTGCTTTCTCTTTATCTCCTTCAGCAAAAGCAAAAGTGCCATCTGGCTTTCTATATACATTCCCTGGTTTTAATTCATCTTCATTATAAACCACATCATACCCCATACCATCAACTAATATTGATACAGTCGGGGCTTGAGAACCAGCTAGTAAAGCTTTGGCTTCTTTTAGCATTAACTCATCTAATTTTCCAGGATCCATGTTTGCATATACACCTTTAATAGTGTTCCCTGCAGCATCTGTAATACCTCTCTCTCCAAATTGTTTAGCTAATGTAGAAGCAATAGTACTATAGTCATACTTAGGTAAGTTTCCATTAGTAAGATTACTTAAATATGAGGGACTAACCACATCGTTAGTTTCTTTATTAAAAAGCTTTAAACCGCCCCTGCCATCTGGCTCAACCTCCATAGCCCCTGGCTGAAACACTTTGTTGAAATGATTTAAGTCCGCAGTATTAACAGCACTAGACTTGCCGCTAGCTACATCGTCTGCTATTTGTTGTGCTCTCTCTTGGTATGAGGTTTGAGCAGCAATCATCTGCTCGTTGGTTTGGTTTAAGTTCCTCCATTGTGCAGAATAATCACTTGAATTAATTTGACCTGTTTCTAATTGTTTTTGTAATCTAATCGATTCATCCATTATGCCTTGGCTAAACTTACCGAAGAATTGATTAGCATTTTGATTTGCAGTAGGAGTAAGTTCATCTTGAGTTTTTCTTAATGTATCTTGTTCATCCCTCCATGCTTGTCTTTGTGTTTCCCTATCTTTTTCTTGATTTAAAAGTGTGTTAGATAAATCAATTAATGAAGAAGTATCCGCAATGACGGGCTTATCTTGTAACTTAAATCCTATTTTAGTTGCCATATCTTAAGAAATTAATCTACCAGTTACTGCGTCATATTGTTGTTCCAACGGCGTGTTGTTAAATATTGGCATATTTACTGATGCTGGAGAAAATATAGGATTTGTTACTCTAAATGTATCTGCTAAATTAACATTTTGACCAGCGTCATTTGTAAAAAAACGTGACACTTCTTGACCTTGAGGCATGCTAGGGGCATTGTTTGCAGATGGTAAATACTCTGGTATTTGTTGACCAGCTATGGCTCCCATCTGAGCTATTGACTTAAATGCTTGACCTTGAGCTGCTGCCCTATTAAGGGCCGCTTGCTGTGCAGCTGCTTGCTGACCTTCTACCTCCGCTACGTCTAAGCGTACTTTCATCCCCTGCAATCTCGCGTCTTCTGCTGCTGATGCTCGCTGCAAACCTTGTAATTCTTGACCCATAGCAGTTCTAGCTTGGGTTTGCTGTTGTTGGTTATAGATGGCTGCTCTGCCTGCTGTGGCTGCAGCTCCTCTTTGTTCCCCCTCTTGACCTGCTTGTACTATTTGCCCTAAGCCTGATAAGCCAGCTTCTCTAGCTAATTCATAAGGTTCTTTTTGAATCGACAAACCTTTAAGATAATTTACTTCTAATTTTTTTCTTGCCGATTCTAAAGCTTTGTCAGCTGCATCTTCAGCCTCTGCTTGAGCCTTTTTTTGTTTTGATGCTTGTGATAAATTTATTGCGGTTCCAGCAGCTGATGCTGCAAAAGCTGCTCCTGACGCAATTGTACCAGCTGTTATTGCCGCTGTTCCTAATCCTATTGCTGTCCCTGTTATTATTGCCATATTAAAATGCTTTAATCATTTCTTGTGTGTATGTATCGCCCTTTATATAACCTAGATTCTCGTATGTTTTTACTAGACCGTCATGTTTTATAAGAGCATATGTATATTTATTTCCGTTGTTTTTACATGTATTTGTAAGTGATTCAACAAGCAGACCTACAGCTCTGTGCTTGGCTTTTTTATTGTCGTAATTCTTATTTGATATAATCCAGTCCACCCAGGCTACTTTTGAATTTGTTATATATATAAACCCTGCACATACAGGGATGTCATCGTCTAATACTATTAAACCACCTTCACCGTCATCTGGCAAAAAATCTTTTGCCGGAGGCTCCCATCCCCAGTCTTTCCACCAACTAACAAGTATGTCTTCGTAGTCAGTAGAATTTAGTTTACGAATATTAAATTCCATACTCTAACAAAGATACTAATTTTTAAGGATCACTTTTCATTATCTGCGCTTGCACCGCAAAGAGCTCCGCTCTAGCAGGACCAATGTTTTCAAATGTCATCAAGGAATAATGTCCAAGTATTCCATGTGACTCTGCTATTAAGTTTTTTAACGCCATCATCAAAGGCGTATTTGTAGTTGGATTAGTAGCCCCAGGTATAGTACTGTCAACAGTTATCGACGTAGCGTTCTTAGAGGTAATTACACCCGCAAGAGATGGTGAGTTTGTGAACTCATTAAGATAATACAAATAGTCTCCTATACTTATAATTGAATCGATGGCAACCGTAAAAGTAAACACCCTTGGATTTGTCATTGTAAACCCTGTGGTATTGCCTATACCATTAACAGACCTCAAATCAAACTCACTTAATGTCGCTGGTGTTTGAGTCGTGTTTTTAATAGCCGCATAATAAGCACCCTCCTTAAGTTCAAACCATGTGTTATTTATAAAAGCTTGGTTGTTCATGTCTGTGTTTAAACTGACACTCCAGGGTGAGTCAGACTCTAAGCTTACAGTTTTAAACAACTTATTATCTAAGGGCGCTTCATTAATAACAGTTGTTATTGAGCAGTTATATTGCACACCATAGAAATTATTTCTTGCGTTATTAGTGTTATGTCTAAATATATTACCACCTGAAAAAGTATAAAAGTAATTGTTCATACCTACCATATAATCAGGGTTGTATGAATAAAAAGAAGGCCACCCTTGCACTCCATTGCTATATGTTAATGTAAACAATTCACCAGATGGTATTTGTGGCGTAGCTACGGGATTGGGTGATGAGGGTATTTGTGCCAAGACAATTAGTTTTAATTAAAACAAATATACAATAATTTTGTTTTTGCTTTAAACCACTGGTGTTGCAGTCGGAGTTGGTGTAGGTGGTATAGGTGTTGGCGTGGGCGTGAGGGTCGGTACAAACGTAGGTGTAGGCGTAGGTGTAATAGCCGTACCTCCAATACATATTTGACCAGCTCCTTTCGTTCTACCTTGAGTGTCCTCTATGTATAATTGAAATGTTAGTATGGTATACTCTCCGCTAACTAAAGGAGAAGTAGGATTGGGTGGGGAATAAGCAGTGGTTGGACTGACACTTGATGCAGGAGCTATCAAGCTCTGTGGATAAAATCGTACTATCTCATTACCTAAAGAATCTAAAATAGCACCTGTTGCCACAACTAACCCTGGGCCACTAAGCCAAATGCTTTGAATTGATGGAGTCAAACCAGCGGTCAAGACTAAATTATTTGGCACATTTATAATCTCTTGATTGGCAATATCATAGGTTACGCCATCCATTCCCCGATAAGTATTTACAGGTGGTGATGTAGTACCAGTTCTAACTTGGGCTGAACAACTTAAATAACTCATGCTTTTTAATTATAATACAAATTTACAATTTTATTTTATGCACTTACAATATGATAGATTCTATTCTATCTACCCATCCCTTTGACTTACTGTAGGGCCATACAATATATTTGTGTGGCGTCTTACCTATAAACTCGCTGTCAATTTCTATAGCGTCTTTATATTTCCAAGTGCTTGCTTCTTTTTCCTGCAAGTCTTTTCTGTTTATAAGCACTCCATTTTCATCCTCATATATTATAGCCACAAATGAATAGTCATCACAAGACAACTGACTTTTGTTAAGCTGTATCTTATATCTAAATAAACTAAGAAAAGGATCTTGATTGTTACCTGGGTTTTTATTATCTAAAGCTGACTGCTGAACTGTTCTGTTTTTGAATTTTATACCTGCGTAATTTTCATATTGTTCCAAAGTACGCACGGGTCCAAAGTCATATCCCTTCAGTGCCTTTTTAGCACATGATGTGCATTGCTGATTGTCCACTTGTAATAATGACCGAACTCTATTTTGAGAAGACTCATCTCTTTTGCTCCATTCTGTATGATCATCCCAATGCTTGTCTCTGCCTTGCCTAGTGTATTCATGCCAAGCTATTATCTTATGTGGATGAAATAAATCATAACCCCAAGTATAGGCCCTTACAGCTATACTAATTTCTTCACCGTGAAAATATAAATAAGGATCGTGGGGAACTTCTCTACATATTTCACCAATGGTAAACGCAAAATGTCCTGAATAGAACCTCGCTGGTATAGGCTCAGTTGCGTTATCCTCCATATAGTGAGGCTTAAAAAACAACATACCTTTAGGGGTAAACCTGTCAAATACCATGCTCCATGGCACATCTTCTTTGTCCTCATTTTCTGTATCTGGTAGATAGGAGGGCAAGTAAGAAGTAATTAGCGGCCTTGTAACGCCTTTCTTTCTCAAAGAAAAAAACATGTCTATACAATCAGCGTCCCAGTCTTTTATAAACCGGTGGTGTGAATCTAAATGTAATGTAAACATTTGATTTGTGTAGTGCCTTTGTATTTGATGACGAGCCCAACAAGTTCCCTGAGCTTCTGTGTGGGGTATGTCTATTATTATAAACCTTGAATCATTTTTAAAGTCATTAAGGTTATCCCACTCATCCTCTGTGCTATGCTGATGAGCTACGCATATGGTTAGCTGCTCAGGGTATTTAGCATTGTTTAATAGATTGTGTAGAGTTGGTACTAATTCAGGATCACGATAGCTAGCTATCTGAACAAATATAGAATACATTAGATTTGATTTTATATATCAAATATAATAAATATTAACTCTTTCTCAAACGTAACCGCCACATGCTTGACAGTCATTACCTTGATAAGCTATTAAAGTAACCGTAGCGGTTGAACTACTTGAATATGCAGCGATTGAAGATCCTGGCAAAGAGTCTTGAATTTGCCAACATGCTCCTTGATCATCAGTATATACGCTACCCGTTCCATTAATATTATACTGTAAACTACCAGCTGCAAATAAAGGATTGTTTGCAGGCAGACTAGAAATACCTTTTCTTCCTCCAAAAGTGCTTCCAAATTGAGGGTTACATTCTCTTAATTGAAAATAGGTGTCGCCAGGACATCCAACAACTCGTGATTGAAAACCTGGTTGTCCTTCCATAATACCAGTGGCATCTGGGTATTGTATAGTCGTAAATTCTGTTTTTCCTGACAATTGATTAGCTTGTAGTATACCTTCTTGAGTATAAAACGTAGATCCCCCGTCTGGCGTTACTCTAGTGGAGTTTCTCCATTGAGTATTATAAGGTATCTGCATATAGTAATCAGTGGATCCATCTAAACATTTTTTAAGTTGGACAATATCACCAGTTATTACATTAAATGTTGGACATCCTGTTTCTCCTTCTATTTTTGACAACACTAAGCCAGTGCCCCCTCTTTGTTCTAAGAAGTCAGCTTGTGAGGGGTTTGATTTTGCGGTTATTGCTGGGTCATAATAATAATACTGAGTTGGCTCCACATTGACAGCTGCAAATCTTTGATTTGGAGTGGGCTTGTTTGCCAATGTTCTACTTATAAGGCCAGAGGATGGCGATTCTCCATTGTTTCCTTGACAAGCGGTTAACACATAATTTAGAGTACCTGCTCCCGAAGGAATTATTTCTATCGTTCCTGTTAATGTATTTGTTACTGTAGTTCCGCCAACGGGTATTGATCCCGCTGGATTTGTTGCAGAAAAAGGAGAGGCTGAACTAAACTGTTTGCCTTGAACTACAGATGGAACTATGTCAAACTGATATTCGTCATTTACTTCACCTGTTTGAGTTACAGGACCCGCTGGGTCATTCCCGTCATATCCTGTGCCTGATAAAGTATAGTCAACATTTAATGTACCCACTATATTATTAGTCACATTTTGTGTTACGTTATAAGTAGTAGGCGCCGCAGGGGTACTTCCAGAACAATCTGGACAAGTTATGGAAGCGCCTAATGCACCACTTAATTGTTGACGAGTAATGTTTTGATCAGAATAGTATCCGTCTACAGCTAAAACAGTTAATGCACTATCAGTATAAACAGCAGTTGCTTCTGATAAAGTGGGTGCGTCGATAAATAAAGCTAATTGTGACATTTTTTAATATTTTATGTTGGGCATGTTACTTCTACTATGTAACCCGTGTCTTCTAACGGCCCATAAACCTCTATTTGACAAGATGTAGTAGCTGTATTTTTTGCAAAAGTATACTCAAGAATCTTCATTCTAGATTTGTCTATAAAACCTCCATTGGCTACTGTCGGAAGTGGCGCTGTACCATTGGGCTCGTAAGCATTACCTGAGACTGGCTCTACATAAGGACTTCCCGTATTAGGGTCAGTGCCTGATAATTCAGCATGTAAGTTGGAAATCATCCCAGTGTCTCCTTGATATTGACTGTCTATAACAGTAACCCCATCAAACTTCACAATCATTCTATCTGGCACATTTTCAGCATTAAACTTAACAGTAACAGTTCCAGTGCTACTGCCTAAATCAATATTACGTCTATCCGGATAATTAACTCCTCCTGTATATCCAACATTTTCATTACATGGGGTAGTTGGCGCTGGAGGTGCACATGAACAGCAAGAGTTAAACTCTGCTAACGCTCCAAAGTCTGTAGTGTTTTGACAAAGAGTTATTGCTGTTATTGTTCTATAGTCCCAAATTAAATATAAATTATTATCTGCCGCGGTCATAGTTGGCATTGTAAAGTTGGCATAATTTGAACTAGCCGTAGTTACAATAGGTGTGGCTTCGCTAGATGCTGCAACTAATGCATTTATGTCTGCCGTCGTATTGCTATACACAGTAGAGCTTCTTAAAAACCTTAATTTATTACTGATAACATCAAAGTCAAAAGTGTCTGAACTAAACTTATTGCTTATAATTGAAACTAAAGCACCTTCATCAGGCACTGTATTAGATCCTAAAGCACCCTGCAAAGTGTAATACTGAGACACCACTGGGTTTGCTCCGCTAGCAAAGGTTACTAAATTAGACTCTAGCGGTGAACTAGAAACATTATCAGTCCATCTATATTCATTGTGAATGGTTTTAAGGGCGTCTCCGTTATTTGTTAGGGCTATGTTATAAACCGTTATTAAATTTTGTTCTGGACAGCTTACAGTAACCTCTGCACTATCAGCAACACTAGCATTTGTAGTAGCCTCGATTGTGACCTCTGATTCGCTAATACTATTTTTAGCAACCGTAAAACTTCCACTCACAAAGACTAAGCCACTTGTATATTTAACACCATTATAATATGCGTTAAAGGTATACCCAACTCCTGTGTTGGTATCTTCAGTTACGATTGGAGAGATTCCCGCTTCAGTTTCCATTATTTGCAAACCAGCTCCTGTAGGTGTGTTTACCTCTGTAATAATATCGTCATCTGATGCATCAGGTATAATATAACTAACAGTAACTTGACCAACGTCTTGCCCTACATCAACACAATATATATTTCTTTTACCTGGTTCTAGAACTAAATTCTCTGCTATGCCACATGCTAAACATAATCTAAAGTCAAATGTGTTTTGAAGATTGCCCGCTAATACAAATTCGTTTGTATAAGGGTCATAACCTCCTAGCTTTTGAGTACCTAAAGAGTTAATAAAGAAGTCTCTAAACCAGCCCCTCATACCTCTTTCAGATATTACAGAAAGCTCTTCTTGACCACTTGATCCGCCTCTTAATCTAAGTACAGCTCCGCGTTTTGAGTCAACAAAATATTTATCATATCCCCATACGGCAAAACTTTCTGGATTATTACTTATACCATACTCTTCATCTCTTGCTATCTGAATACCTAGCACTTGAGGTACGCTTGTAAGAGCTCCGCCTCCACCTGCATCTGTTAAAAGATCTTTGCCAACGGGCACATAAGATATTCTATCTTCTTGTAAAGTAAGAATGTCGGTACGTCTTGAATATAGTTTTCTTATTGGACCAAATGAATCTTCTAAGGGACTAAAGTTAGCCAAGCCTAGGTTAAATTCATTTAGTTTATTTATGTTACTTTCATCATTAAAAACACCACTGTATGTTAAATCTGAAAATCTGTGAGCCTCTTTGTATATCTGAGAGGATGTTGTAGTTGTTCTATTGCCAAAAGTTAACCCCTTGCCTGTGATAGAGTCTCTGATTTTATAGCTTTCTATACCATCTCCAAAGGCTATACAGTTTGAGAATCCTGTGTCTACAATAGCATCTTGCGCAACTATTAGCCCTGAGTTATCAATATCTATAATTTGATTTTGAATACTACCTAAATGCTCCCCGAATGAATTAATTCCAAAAGATTTATCATTTTCAAACCATACATCTGGCAATGCATCTAAAGGTTGTGTTTCAAATACCACTGATGATGATGCTCTAGTTACCTCAATTTCAACATCAAGCCTTGAATCTCCTCTTGAGGGACATTCTCGTCCACCTGATATTCCTAAAAACGTTTCGCCTGTTGCTGTGTTTTCAATAAATCTAAAGTAAAAGAACTCTTCTAACTGAGGTAAATCACTGTTAACAGGATTCCTAGTAAGCTGCAATGTGGTATTGTCATACTGAATATTAGTTCCAGTATCAAAATCTACAGCTTCTTGTGCTTCGCCTAGTCTGAAAACAGAATTTCTTTGTATAACACCTGTTGTAAGAACACCTAAAGCCTCGCCGTCAAAAAATGCTTTAAAGTTTGCAAACGTCGCGCTTGCTGTGATTTCTTGCTCATATATCCATACTTCCCTAGGACAATTTTTGTTTGATGTACCACCAGGTCTAACAGATTTAATAGATATTTTTACTGTACTGTTTTCTGGAATACTGTAATCCATGTTTGCAGTTGCACCCGTACCCGCTGGATTGGGGATAGTAACAGGATAAAATACCTTTGGATAGTCATTGTTCTTTACATCTCCATCACCGATATTTCCATATGTAATATATGGATTTGTAAAAGTAGATACTACAAAGTTTGTAGGTATCATCTTCATATAAGTGCCTGGAGGCGCTTCAATAGTTTGTGTCGCATCTAATGGATTTTGATAAGATATAAATCCTTTTAACTGCGTTGTTTTTTCTAAGACCACCGCTGTTGCGCACTGTGATAATGCGCCTGATGTATCTTTTTTGACTATTAATCTATCGCCCTCTTCTACCTTATTAGCATTCTCACCTTCAAGCAAAAAGTATATGGGCGCAGTATTATCTTCTTTTACAAAATTAGATACGTAAATCGTGTCATATGTAGACTTACTTGACTTAATACAAAACTTATATCTTGTTGCCCAATATGGAGCGTGTTGCGCAGGAGCTCCTCCTGCTTGTCCACCCGGTATATTTACTGTAATGCTATTGGTAAAAACAGAATTTTTACAAGAAACATGAGTGGTATTAAATGGACCTACTAATGCTGTTGATGACCTATTAAAATCATCCATATAGATAATTCCAATTTCATAATCTCTGTTGCTGTGAAGACTGTAATTATTGTTAGTAGTTCTTAAAAAAGATTCAGCACTTAGGATTTGAAAGTATTCAAAAGACGTGTTAGCTCCATCTACCCACTTCATAGCAACTAATTGTAATCCAATACTAGTTGAATTTGGTGTAGAATAAATGGTAAAACCTTGTGTAGCTCCAGTAATTCCGCTTTCGGTTTTTACAAATGCTCCTAATTGCGCAGGTATTGAACAATTAAACGCGTCTGTAAATGTAAAGCCATTGCATGAATTAGGTACCGTCTGTATATTAGTCGATGTTCCAATGCTGTTAATAAAATGAGGGTCAGCAGCTAAATCAAAAGGTGTCGCATAGTCTTCAAGTAAAGTGTAAGAAAACCCTATTTCTGTAACCGGAGTAAGAGAAGTTGGTGCTGTTCCACTAGAGGTGTAAAAAGATAAATGAGTAAAATTTACTAACCAAGATATAACAGAACCTTTTGTTAATGGTAAAGTGCTTAAGTCAATATAAAATATGGAATTGGTTATAGTCGCTGTTTGTCCGTATGTATAATAACCATCTCCAATAGTTTCTATTAGACCTGTTTGGTTTATTTCATTAGATGAAAGATTTAAATTATAGGTAAAGTTTACTGCATTATTCTGTCTGTCTTTTAAATTATAACCCTCAAAATAATTACCATATACTAAGCGGTTGCCCATTAAAGTTTGCGCTTGTGCTTTTAAAGGAACATTGTCATATAGCCTAAGTACCTCATACTCAGGTAAAACAGTAAATATTTTTTGGTCATCAAAAGTAAATGTAAAAGAATTATTATCTCCTAGTCCTTGCTCAGCCTTATTGATGGTCTCTATAATTTTAATAGTAGGATCAGTCATGTCTTTAAACAACAACTGAATTGCAACCACTAAAGGACCACCAGTATCAAATGTAATTTGAACTACATTTGCTGTGTTTAACATTCCTTCGTTTAAGAAACTTGATTCACTAAACCGGTAAGCACCTGCTTCAAAAGCGGGCGGGCTAAACTGGGAGGTGGCTGAAAACTCTCCATTTTGATATTCATAACGATAAGCAAAACAAATAAACCTGTCTTCTAAAAATACTGTGCCGTCAGCGACAGTTGAGGTTACAATTGTGGGCGCAGTTATTGGTGGTTTTTTTATAACTAATATACTCTCAGCACTAAATTGGTCTATATAAGCCATATTATATTTTTAAGGTATATGTAACGCCGTCCACTAATGTTATACCTGTTAGAGATAATCCTCCTAATGATTCTGGATTTTGAGTAGCATTGCTTTCATCTACAAATTGAGCCGTTGGTGCATATTGACCAACAAACTTACCTGATGACCCGTCGCTGCCTGTAATTTCACCTCTCATAATACCAGTGCCTGGATTACCGCCACCGCTTGACATTATCAGCGCAAAAGTTGCTGTTCCGTCGCTATTAGTTACAAAATGTGTTAGTGCAAAACCAGAGGCAGTATTGGCACCTTGTATTCCAAAACCTTTGCTTGTAAGTGGAACATTAACTTGTGGGCCTGATACTCCAAAAACAACAACGGTTGGCGAATAGCAACCCGTCCCAGGCAAAGCTATTTGAGTTGTGGTTGGCGCTGCTCCTGCTCCTATAGCATTGGTGGGTGTAGGGCAACCCAATACAGTTCCTTGATGAAAACCTGTAGATATTATGCCTGCTTGAGTAACTGACCCCGCTGTAAATACAAATGCAGTTGTGGTACCAGTAGTTACAGTAGATACTATCGGCTCTCCATATGAATTTTTAATATTGATAAACCTAGGTGGATTTAAAAAATCTGTAAAAAACAGTAAGTCACTAACTTTATTCGTGGCCGTAATTAAAAACTGTGGGTTAAAATTTAAGGTTGTATTTATTCCCGAACCATCATCAATACTAATTATGTGATACTTTAAAAAGCCCGTCAAGATATTTAGAGATACAATCATGTCTAGCTTACCAGTATCACCGATAGGACATTTCGGGTCATGCACAAACCAATATAATGTTTCGTTTGCTCCATCCTCATACACACCTATTGTTCTAGCCTCACTACTAAGTGGCGTATTGGTTAGAGTTACGGGGTCTATAAAATATAATTGGGATAGCTGTGTGTTTCCTTTTGCATTCTCTACTGATCCAACTTCTGACTCTTCGGTTGATCCTAATCTTAAGTTAACAGCATCGACATATTCTCCGTTAGGTAGCAGCCTTTCGTCAAGGCTTTTATTCATTCGCCCTAATACAAAATTTCTTTGTGTGTTTGCCATTTTATTTTAGCCACTTGTTTTCACCTCTCATGTTCATTAACAAACGCCCTGGGTGAATATTACTTAACCGTATTTTTGCATTTCTTAATAATGCTGTCTTATCTTTTCGTGCCCTATTTATTATATATTCTTGTACGCCAAATTTATTATTCAATACCGCATATTTTATATATGCATATATGTAATCCTCAAATAATTTATTCAGAGTAATTAATGTGTCATCACCACCCTCCATACCATCTGATATGTATTCAAGTATACACTGCTCATTAGCCATGGTTGAGTCGAAATTAATCACCCCTGCTTTCTTGTCTATAGTAAATGTGGGGTTCATGTTAGCCGTCTCTGTATTAAGACCGTAGCGAGCTCCTATGTAGGTATCGTAATAATCTTCGTTAAACGGTGGATTATTATCTTGATCTAGGTTGGCTTGGTTTAAGTAAATGCTATTTAAAGAACCATCTTGTCTAGAGGAATCTAGTGTAGAAGTTTGTGTGTTTACATTGTCATCAGCATCGTAAGTGAAAGATGCTGTAGCCGACTGCACGTATGATAAAGCAGATTGAACTTGTATGTTTTCTAGCAAAGGACGAATGGTATTATTTTTAAATAAAGATATTCTTACCCAATTGACATAATCAGAAGGCAAAACAAATCTTAAATCAGAATAAACAGTAAGCTGCAAAGATTTTATCTCTTTAAAAGCATCGTAGTTTAACTCTTGTATACCACGTTTAGCGTGAAATAATATTTTGAATCTGTCCTCATTGTTGACTAACGAATGGTTTCCGCTATACATTAACAAAAAATTAGTGACAATATCTGCTAAACTAACATACTGATATGATCCCCAATTTAAATCTGTTGGATTAGCGCCATCATTAGTATAATATTTTTTTTGATCTATATATGCCATAATTATTGTTGTTGATTTTGCATTTGTTCTTCAACTTGTCCAAACTTAAATATGTCACCCTCTCTGATAGAGATACCTGCGTACTGTAATATTTTAGCGACTAAATCATTTGCATCATCTATCGGTAATTCAAAGTCTTGAAAGTCAGCTTGGCTTTGGTCAAATATAGGAGACCCTCCCGCTATTGTTGTAAAGGTCCATTTTGGATCCAAAGGGTATCGTATGTACTGTGAAGTTATATCTGTTGCCCCGTTAAAAGAAACTGGTAGAACAGTTATTAAATTACCCTCTAGCGTATACGCAGGATAAGTAACTGATGGTGAGGTTAATAAAGAACTATTTAATAAAGTTATCTTACTTTGTGATACTCGTTCTGCTTCTCCTTTTAATTGTCCTCCAGAAAAACACAATACTTTATTAATAATATAGTAATCAGCAGGAAGCGTAAAAACATTGGCCGCATTTTGGGCTAGAGTAGCGGTAACTGAAAAAGAGTCTATAACTTCTTCGTAGCCTTTTTTAATATCAGCATATCCTGTGCCTGATACCCTAGCATTTTCCTCGTTTATTTGTTGGTTATAGTTAACAAAATATTCGTCAAACAAATCCAATTGTGCTTGTTTAGCAAATAAATTAAAATCACTAGGAGAAATATACCCGTAATTATTCTTATTAATAATCGCTAAAACTGTATTACGTACAGAATTTATCATTGTTATTCTTTTACACAAAGATAAGTAAAAAAAAAGAGGTCAATTTTTTATGACCTCTTCTTAAATTATCGACTAAAACGAGTTTATGAAATCGTTGTTATCGCTTGACTTAGAGTCACGTCAATGGTTGCGTCGGTATAACTTTTTGTCCAAACAGTTACAAGAGCAGATTCGATAGCCGTTTTGTCTGCGGCAGTCATATTCCCTGAACCTGCTAAAGTTATTTGCTTGTCAAGATAGTTTAAAACAATATTGTTTGTAACTAATCCAACGTATAATACATCGCCACCAAAAACATAATTTCCGATTACTAAAAATTTATTCATAATTTCTAAGATTTAAAAGGTGAATGTAAAGGCGTTTACCGCTTGGCTCAATGTCGGTATACTGTATAATACTTTAGTCCATTTCTGTTGTTGAGCACTTTTAATAACACCGAATACGATGTCTGCATCTGCTTGTACTAAGGCCGAGCTTGACGCAATTTTACTTTGAGAGCCACTAATGTAATCGATAACAATATCATCTGCACTATCTACATAGCAAGATGATACATCTTTTACAGAGAACTGCTCTACTCCACCGCCAACGGTGATACTTGCATACTTGTTCATAATTAAAAATTTATGGGTTAAAAAAACAAAGATACAGAAAATACAAACGCACTATTTACATGTTCTTAACTAGTGCTGACAAATGCTTAAGAACCTCTATGCCCTCTTTAGTTTGAAAGTGTGAGGCTATAATATATATAGCGTCTTCTCCATAGGGAATATTTAACATTTTCTTTTTGTTAGACGGTGTGTTAAAGAAAACTTCTTTGTTTTGGTTTCTAAACTGTAAAAGTTTTTTATCAAAGAACAATTGAATATTTGCATTTAATTTTAACGCTGGGTCTTTAAGCAACATCAAAAAGTCTTTCGGTTGGCTTTTAGCAAAGACCAATATATCTCTTCTTAATTCAGCAGTTGTAATAGATGTGACATCCTCTTGAAATAAAACCCTACCTACATTTTCTACTTGATCAACTGTTAGTTGACGTGCTTCGATTAAAGCATCTACCTCATCGTTAAGGTCTTTAACTATTTCAGCAGCGTCCTTAGCCTTGTCCACCTCTACATATACTCTACCGTTTCCAGGGTGGTATGCTAGAAATTTTTGTAATACTTGATTTTCTTTCCGTACCGTTAAGAAACCATTTTCAAATACAATTGGTTCTAGAATAGCATTATTATCTTGGTCCTCTTGAAAAGGGGAGTTTTGATTTCTTGCATATCGTAAAGCTTTGTTAGTTCCTGTCTCTTCATCAAACCACAAAAGAGGAAATCTTTGGGTATGTCTTGATGCTAAGATTAAGGATAATGGCGCAGTGTCGCGCGTGAGTTTGTAGATTTTATCTACGTATTTAGTATTAGTTTTCATTTGATTAGATTTAAATTTTATATAAAAAAAAGGGGGCTTTTACACCCCCTTAAGTAGTGTATTACTCTTGGAAGATAAAGAAGTTGTTAGCACCTAAAGTACAAACAGCTCTCTCTGACAAGAAGTTTACTTGCATGTTATCAACATCACTTGTCATTGCACCACCAGCTGAACCAGTAATCCAAGTCTTGTAACGTCTGTCTTCTGTTTCAGAAGCTCTATATCTAACATGTAAGAAAGGTCTCTTAGCGTTTTTACCAAGGATTTGGTCATA
>Ga0181402_1000212_pt1 | contig 21844 bp, 16 predicted proteins | sample 25SPOviralmetaG_FD_130131 | JGI IMG/M metagenome (GOLD analysis project Ga0181402, IMG submission 130131) | Marine viral communities from the oligotrophic San Pedro Time Series (SPOT) site, San Pedro Channel, CA, USA - 25 SPOT_SRF_2011-08-17 | ecosystem: Environmental > Aquatic > Marine > Strait...
AGCATCCTCTGCGGAATCATTGTTTATTTTATTTAAAACAAGTGAATGATCTCTGTCTGTTTGTTTCTCAGCACTGTTCCATGCAAAGTTCATCAAGTCACGCTCCTGCTGCCACAACTCATTTAGACCTTGCACAGTCAAAGCATTAGCTGCCATAACCTCTGACATATTTGCTTCATTAAGAGCAGCAGTATTAGCTGTAGCTACACTCTGTCTCCATACGGTAGTAGCTTGTGCAACTACAAGTTCATTCTGTGCATTAAACATGTCACGTTGGTTATCAAGCTCAGCTTGGAACTTAGCCATAGTGTTTTCTTCACCAGCGTTAAACTGCTCCATAGCATTAGATTGTGCTGTATTAAACTGCTGTACCTGTGTAGACATACCCTCAAAGAACTGGTTGACTTGGTTAATACTCTCAGCGTTAAACTGCATCTGTGCATTCTCTGCAGCTTGATCACTAAATATACTCTGCACTAGAGACTGAGCTTCAAACATAACAGCCTGTTGCTCATTGTCTAAGTTAGCCATGTCCATCTCTAGGAAAGCAGACGCCTGTTGTGCTGCAGCCTGTTGTCTATTGTTAAGGTTAGCCATGTCAAGCTGAGCCATAGACGCTACGTCAGCCATAAGCTTAGCTTGTTCGTTTGACAGGTTAGCTAAGTCTACTGTCTGTGCAAGCTGTGCATTCTGTAAAGCACGAGACTGTTCAGCAGTAAAGTTCATATTAGCTACTTCAGCAATACGCTCAGCACGTACAATGTTTGTCTGCTGTTTATTGCTAAGCTCTTGACCTTTCATTGCTGCTTCTATCTGAGCGTTAGCTAGTGCAGTCTGTTGACGGTTAGACATCTCTGACATATCAACTTGTAGCTTATTGCTCATGTTGAAGACAGCAGTTTGTTGTTCGTTGTTTAACTCAATACCACGCTCAGCTACAACGTTAGATACATTAAACAATGCAGTCTGTTGTTTGTTATCTAAGACACGCCCTTCCATAGCTGCACGAGCTACAGCATCTTGGATAAACGCCTGTTGCTTCATGGTAGCGTCCTGCATCTCAGACTCAAACGCCTGTGTACTTTCTAGTACAGCCACCTGTTGCTCATTCGTCAACTCTTGGCCCATCATAGATGCTTGTACTTGTAAGTTAGATAGTGCAGTCTGCTGTGAGTTAGACAAGTTAGCCATCTCTACTTCTAAGTTCTGCGTAGATTTAAGCAATGTAGTTTGCTGTCTGTTTGTCAAGTTAATATCGTTTACTGCAGCATAACGTGCAGCATTAGATAGTGCAACGTTAGCACTGATACTTAGCTCTTGGCCTTGAAGTGCAGCCTTGAATTGTGCAGTGGCTAGTACAGCTTCCTGCTCATTAGATAAGTTCTTTAACTGTAAGTTAGCATTGTTCATAGAGTTCTGAATACGTACAGCTTGTTCATTAGACAAGTTAGCTAACTCAAAGTTCTGTGCTGCAGCAGCATTAGCTAGAGCTACAGCTTGCTCATTACGGACATTCTCCATATCCATTGCAGCAAAGGTAGATGCATCCTGCTGAGCTATAGGGATAGCACTCTCAAGTGTAGCTTGTATGATAGCTGCAGAAGCCATAGAGCTATTGCCTAAACCACGAGCACTCATGGCTGCATTAGCTTTACGTAAAGCACCAGCCGCCCATGCAGGTGTACCATCATCGAAGGAAGCCATAAGCTTCTCCATCTGGCCCTGTACAGTAGAGTTAGCGCCTACGTCACCCTTAACAGCTTTAGCTTGTAGCTGTTGACTAAACGTTGCAGTTGCAGCTTTAGCAATAGATGCCTCATTAAGAGCTTCAAGTGTTTTAGCTGCGACAATTACAGACTCTTCATTGATAATCTTATTTACATCTACTACTTCATCTGCACCTACAGTAGTTTCTTCTGCTGTGACTTCAGGTACAAACTCAGACTTCTTCTCTTCTGCTGTAGCGTATTCGTCAAACTTAGCAGCTTCTTCTACTTTAGTTGCTTCTGTCTCAGCTACTTGTGTAGGTGGTAAATTGTAGTCTACTTCAGCTTCTGCTTTAGGAGTTTCAGTCTCAAACTTAGCTGGGTCAATCTCTTCAACTTCGCCCTCAAACTCAGCGGCTTCTGACTTTGTATATTCATTAAATAAAGCTGCAGTAGGTATCTCACCTGCATCTAGTTGCCTCTTCATCTCAGGGATTTGACGTATAGTATCTAGAGTTACAGCATCTAAACCTAGCTGAGCTAACTCTTCAGAGTCCATCGTTTCAGCTTTCATCAAAGCCTGATCTGATGGTGTACCTGTAGCTGCAGCAAAAGTTTCTAATGCAGTCTTAACTTTAGGTTGTGATGTTACAGCCGTGTATGTCTCAGCACGATCAGCTACAGCGTCCTGCTCAATCTGAGCCTGTTGCCGTTCATAGTAATCAGCTATATCTTTTACAACACTTTCAGGTAATGGTGTAACTGCTGGAACAGCGTTTGGATAGGGCGGGTATTTTCCACCAAGAAAAAACTCAGAATCATCTAAGCCTTGTACATAAGCCATAGCAGACTTAACAGCAGGATCATCTACTGCATCTGCAGCCTGTGCTTGCTTAACTAAGAGTGTAGCTGCAGTTACTACTTGACCAGTACCCTCATCAATAAGCTGATTGTCTTCTACCTTCAGGCCATACACTGTAGGCTGTGATAGTACAGAGCTAGGGTTAGTTATAGCTTTACCTAGAGCCTCACTCGTAGAGGGGATCTCTGTAGTTTCAAACTGTTTCTGTTTAGTTGATACGTCAGCCTGTGTCTGCGTAGTTAAAAGTTCAGCATCCTCTACATCTTTAGTAAGTTGTTCATATGCATCAAACTCTTGTTGTTTTTCATCTGTAAATATAAAAGGATCGTCTTCTGCCTTTCTTTGTGTAAAGGCATTATACAGAGCCTGTATCTGATCTGGATTAGTTGCAGTACCATCTGGGTTCATTTCTAAACCACCAGAAAGTAAATTATTTAAAATAGCTTTTGTAGATTGGTCTGCATTAATGTAATACTTTGCAGCATCAAAGTTATCTACATTTTCAACTGGTTGTTCTGCACCACTTAATGCTTTCTGTGCCTCTGTAAGTGTACCCATAGCATCACTGTAGGCTGTCTGTGCAGCGTCTAAGTCAGTAGAGGCTTGTGTAGTCTCAGGGGTAGGTGTGCCTGTCTTGAGTACTTGTGAACCTTCAGGTGGGTCTGGTTGATCTTCTGGTGGTTGAACGTCAGAGTCAGGTGGAGCAACACCATAATCTGGAAATACATCATCTGGGTTAATAGGCAAAGTTGTATATACTGGCTTATTCGCAATCTCTGGCTTAATTCTAGATACTTCCTTATAACCTTCAGGTGTTGTTGAACCACCCTCTTGCATACCCATACCAGCTAAAGGCCCACCCTCTACACGTTGCCTAGCTATGTCAGCATAACGGCCTATCTTAGATGCAGCAGCAGGGCTAGATGCTAAGAATAGATCCATGTCATCCTTCTGCGCTGGGCCTGTGTATCCCATCTCACTAAGTAGTTGATGTGTTTGTTGGTTACTAAAACCTTTAAACTGTTTTGCCATTATTCTTTATCCATTCACTACTTCGTTTAAACCCCAGATCATAGCACCTGTACCACCTAAGAATAGTATCACACCTACTGCTAAAGATATACCCCAGAACAATCTATCTCTAGCTTTGGCTTGTGCCTCTAGTGCTTCTTTGTGTCTTTGCCTAGCTGCAGCTTGCTCTTTTACGACAAGATCCCACATGCCAGGTGGTCCATATAGTTGACAAGCTGACCTTAGCTCATCCATACATTCTTTGTGCTTCATCTTAGCTTGGGCTATAGCAAAGCCCTCTTCTTCAGATGAGCTTAGTCTACCTAGTGGGCCTTTGTGTTGCCCCTTCTCAGCTAGTTGTATCTCACTGTCAAGCTTTGCAAGCTTACCAAAGTGAGGCAGTAAGTCTGCTACATCACTACCAGCTTTAACTGCAGAACTAACTGCACCAGCTATTTTAGTTACTGCACCTGCTAAGGCTAATACTTCTATCATTATGGCAAACCCTATTGTTGTTCATTTGCCATCTTTTCTACTGATGATCTTATTGCTTTTATGTTTTCATCAATACGGGCAAGTGCTATTGCTTGACTTTGTACAGATGTTTCTAACCTGCCCATACGTTCTTCTAGTGCTATGATATCTTCTCTGTTATCTTCAATGTCAGACATCATCATTGATACTGTCCATACGATAGCTGCCCCTTGAACAAGTAATCCAAAGATTAGTGTAATTGGTACAGACTTGCTCAAGTGCCAGTTATCGTTGTCCATTATCCTGTGAACGCATCTGCCGCAGAGATAGCTGCATCAATGTCAGTAAAGCTTTCTGAACCCCAATCGGTCAAAGCTTTCTGATGCTTTAAGTAGCCTACACTACGTTCCACACGTTCTTTCTTTTCGTCATGCGTTAGGTCATGCCCAAAGTCTTCACTTGTGGCACCTGCACCTTTATTGTGTGTAGCAATAACACTGTTGATAGTGCTTGCTCCACCTAGACAAGCTGCGTGTGCTTGTGCGATTTCTTCTGCTGTACGGCTCATTGTAGTTCTCCTATATTAATGTTGCCTGAGATTGATATACGTTCCCCATCGTTTTCATAGAATGGGAACACCTGATGAAGCATTGCTGATGGGAACATAACCATATATCCTTCTGCTTCTTTTTCCATGTTATATGCAAAGGTACTTACTCTGCCTAACGTATTGGTGTAGCTAAATGCAAAGTTACTAATGTGGTTATCTGCATTTGATTCTACAGCAATAGGAAGCTTACGTTGCTCTTCATAGGATGTAGGTATCTGCATCCAGATTACAAAGCTGTACACACCAGCATGATCATGCGGTGGATTAAACTCATGTTGCCTTTGAAAGTTTACCCATAGACTTTCTAGGTAGAACTGCTCACCTTCCTTCATAGCCATTCTGTATGGTGGGCCATAGGCTTCCATGTGCTGCTTCATAAAGGCTGGTATTGTTTCACCTGTAAAGTCTTTAAGCAGTTCAGAGTTACGATCTAACTTAATAGAAGAACTGATGTTACCTGCTAGTTCAGGCTTAGAGTCCACAGGGTTATCCCTTGCTTCATCTATGGCAGACCATATATTAGTGATCGTATCTGTTGGTAGCTGTCCTTCAACTACACCTATGTTTGGAAAGTTTCGTGCTAGTAGTTCCATGTTTACCCTTCTAATGTGGCTATGCGAGCTTCAAGTGCATCGTTCTTTGCGGATAGTTCTTGGATTGCTTTGACTAAGATTGGTACAAGTGATGATTCTCCAACTCTTTGCCTTCCGTCCATTGCATCAGCAGACCACATTTTAAACCCATCTTTTATTTCTGAGTGAGCATCTATGGCAGTTTTTACTTCTTGTGCTATAAAACCATGATTAGTTTCACCGTTACTACACATAACCCTTGTTTCAGAACCTTCCACAAAAGAACGATGATCTGATGGAATGTCTTTTTCTTTTTTCCATTTAAAAGTTACAGGACGTAAATCCTTTATAAAAGCTAAACCTGCTGTAGATGTTGTAATCTCTTCTTTATATCGTTCATCAGATGGAGCAGAAATAGAAGTAGCACCTGCAAGTATTAAACTATCTGAAGTTCCAATACCAAAGGTAAATGAATTGTTTTGATTACCAACAACACCTTTACCGAAAACATTTTGACCTGTGGCATTTTCTGCTGAAACACCTGTTTCTCTTCCAACCAAAGTATTATTATCACCTGTAGCTAAATCAGTGCCTTGTCTACCTGCATCATGCCCTATAACTGTATTACCGTCACCTGACGTTATATTTACTCCTGCTGCTACACCCATTACGGTGTTTAGTGTACCTGTAATGGCTGTTCCAGCCTGTTTACCTACTGCTGTATTTTCACTTCCACAGTTACCACTAAGAGCTAAGTAACCAACGGCTGTGTTACTACCACCATCATCAGTACCATCTCCTGCTAAAGCACCAATAAATGTATTTTGTATGCCTGTTGTAACTGCTACTCCTGAGTTGTATCCTACTGCTACATTGTAATTATTTGCATGATGGTTTTGTACTTTTAAAGCTCCTGCTCCTATTGCAACATTGTACCATCCAGTATCTTCACCACTTAATGCTTCATACCCTAGTGCTACGCTACTACCACCAGTAGTTAAAGCATCACCTGCTAGACCACCGATTAGTGTATTTTGTACGCCTGTTGTGACTGCATAACCTGCAAAATGACCAACCGCTGTATTAAAGGTTTCAGTAGCAGTTGTAAAATTTTGAGTAGCTAAAGTTTGATGACCAATTGCAGTAGATTTACTACCTAATGTATCTGCTCCTAAAGCAGCCTTACCAACTGCCACGTTTTCATCAGCATCAGTAAGAGCATCACCAGCAGATGCTCCTATTAAAGTATTATTAATACCTGTTGTGACTGCTATACCTGCTTGCCATCCTAGCGCAGTATTATACGCTAAAGCACCCGCATTTAATGTTTGTAAAGTTTGGTATCCAACGGCTGTATTTCTTCCGTGACCATCTTCAGTTTTTAAGGAATCAACACCAATTGCTACATTTTCTTGTGTATTGCTACTTGCTGCACCTAAAGAACCATATCCAACCGCAACATTAAGTCCATCACCAGAAGTTATACCATCACCTGCTAGTCCACCTATAAGAGTGTTTTTTAGAGATGTTGTGACTGATACTCCTGCTCTGTACCCAACAGCTACATTGTACACATCTGTGGCTGTAGTGAAGTTTTGAGTAACCAATGCTCCTTGACCAATGGCTACACTATATTTACCTTTTGTATCTGCTCCTAAAGAGAAAGCACCAAGAGCAGTATTAGCTAAACCTGTAGTTAAAGCATCGCCAGCTTGTCCACCAATTAAGGTGTTTTCTACACCTGTTGTGACTGATGCTCCCGCATTTCTACCAATAGCAATATTGTAGCTATTTGTGGCAGTAGTGAAATTTTGAACAGCCAATGCACTTGTACCAATAGCAACAGAACTGCTGCCTAAAGTATCGGAACTTAAAGCTACATAACCAATAGCGATATTATTATCAGCATCTGTTAAAGCATCACCTGCAAGTCCACCAACAAGTGTGTTTTGTATACCTGTTGTGACTGCTACACCTGCGGCATGTCCAACCGCTGTATTATAGCTATCTGTAGCTGTAGTGAAGTTTTGACTAAATAAAGCTCCATTACCTATAGCAGTGGTTTTGCTTCCAAGGGTGTCTGTGGTTAGTGCGTATGCTCCAAGTGCTGTGTTGTTACCTGCACTAGTTAAAGCATCACCTGCTAGTCCTCCAATGAGTGTGTTTTCTATACCTGTTGTGACTTCTGCTCCTGCATTATGTCCAACTGCTGTATTGTAAGTATTTGTAGCTGTAGTAAAATTTTGTGCTTGAAGGCTATTCATACCAATAGCAACGGACCTACTGCCTAGAGTATCAGCAGTTAACGCTAAATAACCAATTGCTACATTCATATCAGCATCAGTGAGTGCATCACCAGCTAAAGAACCAACAAGGGTGTTTTGTACACCTGTTGTGACATCATTACCTGCGTTATGTCCTACGGCTGTGTTGTGAGAATCAGTAGCTGTTGTGAAGTTCTGAGCTTGTAAAGCAGCAGTTCCTACTGCAACTGATTTACTACCTAGTGTATCTGCACCTAAAGAACCTAACCCAATAGCTACGTTAAAGTCTGCATCTGTAAGAGCATCACCTGCTAGACCACCTATAATAGTATTTGATATTCCTGTTGTGACTGCTGAACCTGCAGAATCCCCTACAGCTACATTATAAGTATTAGTGGCTGTGGTGAAGTTTTGTGTAGCTAACGCACGTTTACCTATTGCAACAGACCTGCTACCTAATGTGTCTGAACTTAAAGCATTTGCACCCAATATAGTATTATTTGTACCTGTTGTGACTAAATGTCCTGCTTCATAACCAACAGCAACATTAAAAGTATCTGTGGCAGTAGTAAAGTTTTGAGTTTCTAGAGCAGAAAAACCTAATGCCGTGGATTTACTACCTAATGTATCTCCACTTAAAGCAGCATAACCTAATGCAACATTAAAGTCAGCATCTGTTAAAACGTCACCAGCTAGACCACCAATAAGAGTATTTTGTATACCTGTTGTAATTGCTCTACCTGCTATATGACCAACTGCTGTATTATAAACATCTGTAGCTGTAGTGAAGTTTTGTGTTTCTAAAGCCGCTGTTCCAATAGCAACACTTCTACTACCTAGAGTATCTGAGGTTAAAGCTAAGTACCCTAGTGCAACATCACTGGCACCAGTAGTAATAGCATCTCCTGCTAGGCCACCTATTAAGGTATTGAGTGTGCCTGTTGTGACTGATATCCCTGCTTCAAAGCCAACTGCTGTATTGTAAGTATCTGTAGCTGTAGTGAAGTTTTGATTAGTTAAAACGTTGTAGCCTATAGCTGTACTTCTACTACCCCTTACATCTTGTGATAATGCATTATTTCCAACAGCGGTATTAAAATCAGCATCAGTTAAAGCGTCACCAGTTGATACACCTATGGCAACGTTTCTTACCCCTGTATCAACAGATTTACCTGCATCAAAACCCAAAAATGTATTTTGATCACCAGTAGTAATAGCAGTACCAGCTCCATCACCTACAACCGTATTATAGTTACCGCCAGAAGCAATGCTGTTACCTGCGTTTACACCTGCACGAAAGTTAGATGTACCTGCTGTGGCTGTTTGTAGTGTACCGCCTGTGGATGCTATTATGAGGTTACCGCTGCTGTCGATGCGCATACGTTCAGAAGCAGCCGTTCCAAATTGCATAAACTGACTACCGTGGTTGAAAGATATAAAACCATCCTCATCTGCACCACTATCTTTAAATGCTATGGTGCTGCCGTTAGAAGCACCTGAGAAAATGGTAATACCTTGGTTTCCACTCCCAGAACCAACCACTAATTCGTCTGCATTTGTTGAACCAGTAGAAGAAGATTGACCAATTAACACCCGACCAGCACTGTCGATGCGCATACGTTCTGTGTTGGCTGTACTAAAAGCTAACTGATTGTCAGCGGGTCTGTATATTGCAGCGGCGGTTGAAGGGGTAGAAATTGAACCACCAAAATGTATGTAGTTATCAAACTTTGCAGTTCCGTTGACGTGTAACGGATCAGACGGAGAACTCGTACCAATCCCAACCCGATCATTGCCACCATCAACAAACAGCATATTAGCGTTGCCATTAGACTCAACACGGAAGTCTATGTCTATACTTTCTTCATTTATAACAACTTCAGCTTGAGTGCTATCATGTGTCATATTAATAAAACTTCTATCTGCACCAGCAGTAATAATATTAAATGACATACGGCCATCTTCAGTGCCGTTGCTTGCGTCTTTTATTTGATTGACGATTTGACTATACACTGTAGAATTATCTGCATCATCCTCACCTAGAAACTGTATTTTACCTAATTGATCACTATCAGCAGGGCTACTAGAGTTACGGTTCATTACAAACAAAGGACCAATAGATGCATCAGCATCAGTAGAAACAAGAGTAAGTTGTGCAGTATTATCAGCAGTTGTAATAGTAGCACCAGAAGACGATGTAATAGCACCATCAACTTGTAGAGTAGATGCCATATCAACAGCACCATCTATGTCCACCACATCTAGGTTGGTTGTACCGTCTACGTCTATGTCACCAGAGATGTCTAATGAAGCAAAGACAGATGTACCTGTTCCAGTGATAGTACCAGATACGTCTAGGTTAGCATTAACATCTACTAATGTAGCATTAAGTTCAATCTCATCTGTAGCATTAATATCTAGTACAGTTGCGCTGGGGGCATTGATGAACTGTGAAGCATCATTGAACTGAATAGCCATTGTACTGTTAAGCAGTAGTCCTGTGTCAGCTACGTGTGTCAGTGTAACATCTGTATCTGCACCAAAGCCTAGTACGGCAGCATCACTGTCTAGCGTAAGGTCATCACCAACTAACAGATCATTGTTAATATCAACTGCACCAGTTACAGCTAGAGTACCTGTAATGCTTGCGTTTTCGTCAACATCAAGAGTATCTATATGGGCTGTACCATCAAGGAACAGGTCTTTATACTCTAAGGAAGATGTACCCAGATCAACCGTATTATCAGTCTTAGGACGAAGTACAGAAGCTGTAGCTACAACATCTTGGCTAGGGCCAATCGTTTCAATAGGAGCACCCTCACCAGCAGTACCATCGTGGGTATGACCTGATGAATTGTTAAATGCAGATTGTACTGCGTCAAACTCACCATCTAAGTCAGACGCATTGATAATGTTTCCGTCAGCAATATTGTTTGCTGTATCGTTACGTGTGTAACCTGTTCCCATAACTTACTCTCTCTTCCTTATTGCCTGTCGTGCGCTGCAAACTCTAGTGTAGCTGCGTCTAGTGAGAACGGTGGATCTGTTCCCTCAAAGATATATTGTATTGATATAACAAAACCTGAACCTACTACTTGATTATTAAATACAGATATTAGTTTACCACCATAACTACCTGTACCAAAAGATGATACACCATAAAATGCAACAGTAGCTGTTGTATTAGCTATAGGTACAGATGTAGGCTGTATCTTATTAGGTTCATCAAAATCAAACTTTAATGTTGCGTTACCATCTACTGAACCTTCAGGGTCAATGTATGTAGACAGTTTATACATTGTCTTTCTTATACGTGGATCACTCATAGCAAAGAAAGGTGTACTAAATGAAGATAGTATATTTGAACCATCAAAGCTATTACCGCTCTCCATGCGATAAACGTAACCGTCACTATTAGCAAATATAATTACTTCATCTGCATCGTTAGTAGAGAATACACTATCCGCTATATAAGAACGTATACCCCTAGTTTCAGCCCAAGCCATACCTTGAGAGGTCTGATCAGCAAACTGCGTACCAAGTATACCTTGTGATGAATCCTCACTAATAGCTGCAGCATAACCAAATAATCTGTACTGGTTTTTCTTTCTAATTACACACGAGCTAAACTTAGTATTAGAACTAAACAGTTGATTTGTTTCACCTTGAATAGGTCTTGACGCAACAGCTAAACCAAAGTCACCAATACGATCAGTTGCACTTAATAGTCTAATACCGTCAGGCCCAACAAATGCAATGTCACCACCTACCTCTTGAATAGTATCTTCTTTAATACAACCAATGTCTAGTGATATAGGTTGCAACTGAAAGTCAGCTATTGTATTACCTACAAGCCTATGTATTTTACCACGGCTAAAGATAACTAACTGTTCACGAAAAACTATTAAACCTGTTATGTCATCTGTGACATTTATAACACCCGCACCATTAGCTGCAGTGAAGTCATTATCTGTAAATGGTGCAGTAAAACTTAATGTACTACCTTTACCAAAGAATAATTGGCTTTTAAAGGATACTACATGATCAGCACCATCTACATCACTTGGTGCAGCAGTAAGTTCTGTAAAAGTTGTACCGTCATACTTGTAAGGTTTATTAGTACCGTCCACTACCATAACCTCAGGTGTACCGCTAAAGTTATATCTAGTAAATCTGTTTACACCGCCCAGCGCCCTCTCTGTAGCTAAGAACGTAATAGCTGCATTATTAGCAGGGCTAGAAGCTAGGGCAGGGTTAATTGCTAGAGTAGAACCACCAGAGCTTACTGTAGCATCTGACGTAACCGTGTAAACTTTCTCAATACCTGCTACAGTAAATGTATCACCTGCCTGTGGTGTACCTGTAAGTCCATCTACTGCTAGACTTGTACCAGTTTGACTTGCACCGTTTACTAGTACAGTTCCATATGAAGGTACGTTTATTTGTGTCCAACCTGATCCGCTAGACTTAAATATATCACCGTTACGATAAGCTACGGCATTCTGATTAAAGTAGTACAAACCCTCTATTAAATCAGATGTATTAGTAAAAGTAATTGCAGCCTTGTCAGCAGGTGAACTAGCTAATGATGTAGTAAGTGTAATAGCTGCTGAGTTATTAGCTGCACTAAATGTTACACCTGATGTAGCAATAGTGTAGGTTCCTGTTACACCAGCTATCGTTAGTGTGTCACCATCCTGTGGCGTAGTATTAATATTAGCTATGTTTAGCGTAGTACCAGACTGACCACTACCTTGTACTTTAGGCATACCATATGGTGGTACAGTAGTAGAGTCAAATTTATTAAACCCCTCTATACGTCTATAGCCACCCTCAATAGATGGCTCAAAGTTACGCAAAGTTCGAGCAGAGCCAGGAGAGTTAATACCTTGCTGTAAAGGGCTTATGTTTGTTATTAAGCCACCCTTGAACTCAACAGGGTATGTCTGCCACTGTGTAGGCATACTTAGCTAACTCTCGATGCATTTGATTTACGGGCAATGTGGTAGATACGTGTATCCCTCAAGTAGTCATAACGATTAATATAAAGTGTACGCATGTTCTTTATACCAGCTTCAAACTTCTGTTGTTGTATATTTGCATCTTGAGTATTACCTCTAAATAAATATGCGTAATACATAGATCCATCTACAATAACATAACGGAACTGTTCAGGTACACTAGGTACATCAGTTGCATTAATTAAATCTACAGGCAATCTATAATACTCATACACTAATTCGTAAGCTTTATCTGGGGGTGGTACTACACCATACTCCATATTAGGTGTACGGAATACACTCTTAGGCAAACCTCTTATAGTATCACTAGTATTATACTCATTATCAATGAACTTGTCAAGGTATTCTTCGTAAGAAAGTATTTTTAATTTTTCTGTTTGATTATTAAATGTAGAGTTACGCTTAATGCGAAAGGTATCCATGTCAGGTGTTTTCATATCACTAGGTAAAGCGTACCGTGTTTCACCTGCAGTAAGTGTATCTTCTTGTTCTACGTGGTTAAAGGGCCACTCAAACTCATGCTGATTAACAAAACGTATAGCTGCATTCACACTGTCTTTAGCTGCACTGTAAAAACCTACAGCGTTACCAAAGTTAGAACTTGTAAGCTCAACTTCGTTTAAACGCTTGTTGACATCATTTACTAAACCTAAAAAGTCATATGCCATATTAGCGTTCCCTTACACGAAGCTTAATACTTCTTTCAGCTATACTACCTGTACTATCAGTCATAGTACAAAAGAAAGTATACTCTTCATTATTTGTACCGCCAGCTACATTAATTGTAGCAACTGTGGTTGTAGAAGACTGAGCAGTGTTTTGAATAGTATCAGTGCTTGCACCACTTGATGCAGTATTTAAATCTTGTCCTGCAGCTAAGGTAGTTTTTGTAGTATATGATGTAGTTTTAACTGACCAAACAACACTTGCTATAGTTGCACTACCTAAGAAACGTGACCAGTCTACACTGTAATCTAACGTTTCATCTGGGTCTTTATTAGGCCATCTAAAACTCATATCTAGTCCTCAGTTGCATGTACAGTACGTTCCGCTGCAGTAGTTTGTCTTTCTATAAAGATTAATCTAGACTGCTGAGAAATACGTATTGTTCTATCTTTTGTTGTAGTACCACGTTCAATAAATATAATTCTATTCTCTTGAGGTACTCTAGCTGTTCTTTCCGCTGATGTAGTCATCTATGCAGCCCTCGCTATATAAATAGTCCTACGTCTGCTGTACTGTTCTTTAAAGGCATCAAAGTTAAATACAACACCTGTGGCTGTTATTGAACCTGCTTGACCTAAAGCATTTACACCAGTAGGGAATACTTCTGATCCGTACTCTATTTGACCTAGTGCAGTAGTTCCTACAACGTCTACAAGAGTTACAGTGTTGGATAAGGTTACTGTACCTACTTGACCTGTAGCTAATACAGAAGCCATAGCCTCAGATGTATTCTCTACTACAGTGCCTACTGCACCTGTTGCACTTACGCCAGTTAAACCTGCAGCAGTATGAGTTTGTACAGTGTTTACTTGACCTGTGGCACTTACACTTTCAAGTACCTCAGTAGGTTTCTCTTCTACTGTATTTACTTGTCCTGTACCTGCAACACCAGTAAGTGTAACTGTGTTGCTGTGCTCTAAGGCTCCTATTGCCCCTGTACCTGCAATACCTGCAAGACCAGCAGCAGTATTAACTTGTATCGTACCTAGAGCGGTAGTACCAAGAGTATTGTCAGTAACCCGCTCTGTTATATCTATCTCAAAGCCATTAACACTTACAGGTTGTAATGCGGATGTTCCAGCTACACCTGTAAGACTTGCTGAGATAGTTGTTACACCATACTCTGCTACACCGTATCTACCAGTGCCGTAACGTGCAGAGGTGGCGATAAAAGCCATAGTCTACCCTTTAAGCAATACGAATGATTGCTGTGCTTGCTCCTGCAGCAGGAAACTCAATAGTTAAATCACCTGCAGTGGCACTTACTGTACCACCAAAGTCAACTACTGCAATAGCTTTATTAGATTGTGATGCGTTATAAATAATACAACCATCTGCTGATGTAGTCACATTTGCAAAAGTCTCATCTGCAAAGTCCACAATAGCTGTTGTACCACTTACTGAGATAGATGCACTATCAAGTACATTACCACCTGCACTATAGTTTGTACCAGATGACTCATCAGAGTTACCTGTTACATCACTGTAATTAGTTGTAGCTGCACCATATGTGCCGCTAGGTGAAGCCTTAATCAAAGCAAGTTTAATACTATTAGTATCCAAATCATGGATACCACCAAGTAGCTCTGACTTGAAACTTGTACACATTGCTGTTGTAATACCCATAATAAATCCTTTTGATAGGTAGCCTAAAGGGGCCACTCGAAAGTAGCCCCTAAAGTTATTTTAGATTTGATCACGCTGGGCAATAGCAGCCTCTGTGTGAGCAGCAGAAATATCTGCAATTACTGCATACACACGTAAGCGTCCAGTTGCAGCAGCGGCACCAGCGATTGTTACATCAATGGTATCAGCAGCACCAACAAGAGCCAATGCAGCAGCAGCATAAGTAGAAGCTGCACCTGTATTAACAACGTTAGCTTCACCGTTAGTACCTTTTGCAAGATACGTACCTGCAGCAGCATCTAAAGCTGCACCATCGATGATGTCATCACCGCCAGCAAAGTCAATATTACAAGTACATGATGCAGTAAAAGATTTCATAATCTCTGCACCACCTGCAAGCATTACAGACTCTGCTGGAATCTCCAACAGTTGAAAAATGTCACCGTCTGCAATAGTAGCACCTGCAGCAATCATGGCATCAATATCCAAGATAGCTTCAATGGTACGTACTGCGTTACCTACTACAGTGGGAACAGCAAGAACGTCTGCACCAACACCAGCAGTATCAACGGAAGTCATGTCAAAAGTAGCCATAAGTTATCCCTCCCCTTACGCTGCGTTATATTTGGCAGTAACGATTGCTTCTGGGCGAAGAATCTTTCTACCGTATAGGTGCATACCACGAACAATGTCAGCAAAGCTGTCAGGGTCACGATATGTTTCCGTCTTGTTGATTTGCTCAGCAGTTGCTACAGCAGAATCATGTCCACCAACAATAACACCATAGTTAGTGTTCTGGTTTGCAGAACCTGTGGTTCCTGGACCAGTACCTACCGCTGGCAGGTTTGATGAAGTGTACATACGGAAACCGTGGAAGTTATTAACGACAAGGCCGTTACGCAGTCCACCTGATTCACCGTAGTCTGCATTTAGGAAGCGTGAATCTTCGTCACGAAGAAGCTCCATAAATACCGGGTCAACTACCAGCCAACGTCCTTGAGTATCAACTTGCTGTTGATCCAAGAGGCGAGCCATACGAGCAACAACCATTGCTGGTGAAGCTGTAGCAGTTGGTAGTGCAGTAGCACCAGGCAAACGTGCTGCCAGTGGGATCGAATGATCACCAGCAGAACCAGTTGTGATATTGCCCATAGAACCCTTGATGATCTTCATTGATGTCAACAATTCATCACTACCAGCAGTGCTAACAGACTTGCTGCCATTTACGACATCATTAGCTGTATCTGCTTGAGAATGCAAAGAAGACTGTTTGAAGCCAGACAAATAACCTAGAACGTCTTGGTCATACTGGTCAGCCAAACGATAAGCTGCACGATCCGTTGCAAGACTCATAAAATTGATGTGACTATGAGCCTCTTCAATATCATCCATCTTAAACGCAAAGTAGTTAGCTTTGTCTACAGTCAACTGAAAATCATCATCTTCAAGATCTTGTGCTGTAACCTGAGTACCACGAGCGTATTGGCTAACGGAAATTTCAGGTTCTTTAATAATTCTGACTGTATCGCCTTGAGCAGCAATCTCGCCAAAATAATCTGAGTTAGTAATTTCTCCTACTACAGTAGACTTGCGAAAGGCAAGCTGTACCTGCTTGGAGTAGATTACGGGGCTAAAGTTACCATTAGGTAAATTCCCATAACCTGTTGCGGATGTAAAAGCCATAATAAATCCTCCTTAGATGTTTGTTGGCTTATGATATTTAAGCCCAAACTTAACGTAAGAGGCTAATCTTTCTAGGGTGCAATCTATTCTATCAAGGGCCATTGTTAGAATAGTTGGGCCTATACTTAACTAGGTAGGTCTTATCTTAATTGTTTGGCTTAGTTGGTTAGAGTATAAAGGTAGCTAATATCATTAGGGCTTTACACTCTTTTCTTAACATACACAGTTATACATATTAATTCTGTGATGTCAATACTTTTTTAACGTGCACCCCCAGAAATATCATAAATAAACTTGCCACTACGGATAGCTTCCATGATTGAGTCTGAGTTAGCCTCATACTGTTGTGCTGTCATCTTTTGTACAGCAGACTCACGGATACTCCCTGACAGGTCATTATTCTCTGGCTTGGTAGTACGTCTTGTTTTAACTTCTGATGCAGCCTGTTTAGTAGAACGCTGTTTACCTTTTACGTCCATATTGTTATCAATCTTGTACAGATCAATTACCCTGATTACAGACTTAGGGTCATCTTGGTTTTCATATAGGGCATCCTGTACCCACTTAGGTTGTTCTTCTGCCCAATTGTGAAACTCATCACTTGATCGTAAGTCATCAAAGTCTGAGTGCATAGAGCGTATCTCATCTTCTGACTTACTGCGCTGGGCTTGTGCTGTAAGCTTGTCTATCTCTTGTAGTCTAGCATCAGCATTCTTAAACTTTTCTTCTGCTTTTTGATTAGCAATAGTTTCTACAATAGAAGCAATCTCTGGATACTTATTAGACCACGCCTCAATGCTTTCATCACTAGCAGGTGGACGAACTGGACCACTAGTCTTTGCTTTATCTAGCTGTGCCTTTAGTTCTTTTAACTCTTCAGACTGCTTGTTTAGGTGGCTTCGTAGATCACTATATCGTTTCTTAAACGATCTCTCTTCTGCAGATAACGCTTCTTCTTTAATTTCTGTATTGGACGCTTCCTCTTGGGAACCCTCTTGTTCTTCTGGTTCTCCCCCTTCAATAAGGGCTTTGAGTTCTGCCTCATCCTTTTCTATACGTTTCTGGTTTGCATTACGCTTTGGTTTAGCTTGTACAAATCCTGCATTCTTTGGTGTTTCCACTTCTGCTAGTTCTGCCATGTTGTATTTCCTTTTATGTTGGGGCCAGCATTATTGCCGGGTAGCCTTATAGTTATTTTAACCTGCTGCTGCAGATATTACAGCATCAAACTCTCGTTCTTCATCTGTATCTTTAGGTTTTATAGCACCTGAAACTATGTCACGTATTCTTTGTTCTTGTCTTTGTTTATCTATTCTGTCACCTGAAGCACCACCACCTAAAGCTTGATCTCTTTCATATTTTTCAGTAGTAGTAAGTGTAGGTTCTGGTGAGGCAGCCGCTGCAGCAGATTCAGTAAATTTAGGAGTTAAACTACCTGAAGGTGTATATGCAGAAACGTCAAATTCACCTTTGTTAGTTCTAGTATCTTGTGTACCGCCAAGAGAAGATCCTGTTGTAGATGCATACCAATCAGAGAAAGACATATCATCTGTTACTACAGACTCAGGTGTAGTAGTACTAGCTGCTCCTCCACCCCAAGTAGATGGGTCAAATAAATTAAAGCTACTGCTTGATACAGGCATAGACATAGCTACATCTTCACCTGCTGTCATTATTATTGTTTGTGTGTCATCGTCAGAGTTATCATATAATGTTTGTATTGTACCCTTTTGTGCATCAGAATATTTTTTTTGTCCTGCTGTATATGTGAAGTCTGTTTGACCTGTTATATTTAAGCCTCCCGCAGTTAGAAACATAGATTCAGCTAGATCTTTTTTGTTAGTTGCATTACCTTCTAGTAAAGAATTTACAGAAAAACTATATACAGACTCTGCTTGTTTTTGCTTAGCTTTTTTAGCTAAGGCAGTCATACCTAAAGCACCTGCAGGACCGCCTATAACACCGCCTACTAAGCTCAATACACCAGACTCTAATGCAGATAAAGATAGGGGATCTTTACCTTTACTTAGATTATCCATCATACTTTTATTGTATGCAGTAAAATCTTCTGGCTCCCATTCATTCGTAGGTTTATTCCAGTACCCATCTCTGGTTTCAACAACTGGACCTTTATCATCATCATCATCACGCTCACGTTGTACTTGCTGTTGCTCTTCTACAACATTCTGTGATACTTCACGAAAGCCAGCAGGTATACGGCTCATAGGTCTACCATTAAAGTAGTATATTATAATCTGTTGACCTGTCTCAGGATTAGTAAAAGTTTTAGACTCAAAGCCCATAAAAGGTGAACCTGTACCACCGTAACGTCCATAGCCACCACCTACAGGTTTAGGTACAGTTATACCTTCACCCGGTACAGCACCACCCTCTTGCATGTTTATAGGTTTATCTCTGTCACCTTTTTCATCATCCATTACTTCTAGTTCATCATCTCTGAAGTAAGATTCTTCACCATCCCTGATACGTTTCCAACCTTCTTCTGCAGACTTTTGTAGCTCTTCAAAAAACTCTGTACCAAAGTAACGTCTAGTTGCAGCATTAATCATAAACTCATTAGGACTAGCATTAATAGGTACATCATCACGTACCTCTTCTGGTTTGGCTCCAAGAGGTGCAGTGTTGCCACTTACAGGATCTTTAGTCTCACTCATAATGAGATCCATTTCTGTTTGTATGGGTTCGTTATTATTAGATATAGATCCACCAACAGCCATATCCGTACCAGAACTAGACGTTAATAAATAATCTTGTTGGCCTGTATACATATCTTCTTCCCCTATTAATCCACCTTGAGCAAATTTTTTACCAAGTATATTTTCTACTTCATCTCTGTATGGTAAATCTTTTACCCCTGCAGCTTCTTGTGCAGATTTTGCTTCTTCTCTACTCAATACTCGTGATACTTTCATATCACCACCAACTACCCATGTATCTCCATCTGCTTGACCATCTACGTATGAGTAGCTACCACCTTTAGGTACTTTATCATTAATGTCAGTACGGCCTCTTTCTTTCATATAAGTAAGTAGCTCATCACTTGTATCGTCTGCCATTTCTACTTCTGCCCAGACTTGATCTTCAGCCCTACGTTTTACGTAGTATTGATCACCACGGGTTCTTATAGCTTTTGGATTGATACCTGCATTAACAAGTTGTTCTGCTTCTTTTTTAGTTATTTTTAAATCCTGTGGACCTAAATGTTCTGCTACAGGATTCATACTAGCATGCCATCCAGGTCTAGCAGCAACAGCAGTCACTTTACCATAGGGTGCATCTTTAGTACGTTTTGTTTTTTCTGTAATGTACCCTGAATCAATAAGTTTTTTTCTTGTTTCTTCATCTGGTATATTTATAGAATCTCCAGTTTTTTTTGTTTTTTCACCCTTTTTACGTTTAGCACCCTTAGTAGGTACGTAAAATCCTTCTTTACCTGCTTTTGTAGTTCCTTTAAAAGCTACATCAGGAAAGTCTGCTTCTAAAAAAGACCCTTGAGGTACTTCATCTGCAGCATTTACAAATAAAGGATATAGCTTGTCATCTGATTGTACAAATAATTTATATGCCTTACGAGTTTTTTTAAAAGGTTCATCTACAACAGAAGATGAAGAAGGTTTTAATTTAATATTTCCACCTAAACTACCTAAAGCATTAGGATCAACTTCAATACGCTTACCTACATCTAAAGCTTTCTTGGCACCTGATCTTATAGCACTGGCTGCAGCATCACCTAATCCTGGAATAAGTCCTATCATTGCTGCACCGCCCAGCGCACCAACTAAAATATAGTTAGGGTCATCTTTCTGTAACTCATCGTAAACTTCTTTAGCTGCCATAGCATCACCAATGATAGGTGTAGCTGAAGCAACAAAGGTAGCAGCATCTTCTAATGTAATATTATCCACACGCTCTGCATAACGCCCCTCAGGGTCTTGTCTTCTTTTAGGATTTAGGGCCATTAATTTCATCCCTTAAATAGGTTAATCTACGTAGAGCAGCTATCTCACCTTGAGCACGATATATGTCTTCCATAGACACTGCCTGTTCTAACTTGCGCTGGGCAGTGTCAATCTTTTTGTTTAGTACATCAAGGAAGCCATCCCATAGGGGCTTATCGTTTACGAGTTTCTTTACTATCATTATGTACCAGTAAACCCTTGCTCACCAGGAGTTGGTGCTGTTCCTGTACCAATGTTACCACCACCTGCACCTGTAGTGTCTTGTACGCCTACACCAGCTTGCTCTGGCCCAGCGCCCGGACTAGGTGGTGGGGGTGGACCTTGAGGTGCTCCCTCTGCTCCCTCAGGTGGGGGTGGGGGCTGTGTAAACTTCTTAAGTATCTCAGCCTGTATAGCTGCATCACTCAGAGAGTTAGTAACCTTGTCTGGGTCTAGATCCATTGACTTAGCTATCTCACGAATGATGTAGTCACTCTTAACGAATGGCATCAGTGCTGGGTTAGATGCTACACCCATAAACTGCATCAGACGTTGTGAGCGTACCTCATTAGCCATCAAGCTTTCTGTGCCAGATGCCTTAACCTCTAAGTCACCCTTGATGTCTGTATCAAAGTCAAACTGCATATTAAATGAAAAGAATGCTTTACCTATTGGACCAATGAGGTAATCATCCACGTTTTTAACAACATTTCGTATGCTGCCATTAGCTGCAGACATAAGCATAGAGATGCCAGAAGCAGTTCGCCCCACTCCACTGACACCTGTTTGACCATGTGCGAAACTTGGAAAGCCTGTACTTTCATCTGCTAAAACCCTAGCCTTATCAAAGAGTTGCATGTTCTCGCCAGCTACATTAGGGAACTTAGTGCCAAAGATGCCTTGTCCTGGTGCACCCCCCTGTCTGCGAAACACCTTGCCAGGGTACACACTTAAGTCCTGCCCCGGCACCAAGTTTGTCTCATCAACTTCAATGATAAGATTACCAGAAAGTGCAGCATTATCAATAGCCATACGCATAAAGCCATTCATTAAGGTCTGCGTATCGTCCATATTCTCAGCAATACCTACACCAAAGAAGCTGTACGGGTTAAGCTCATAGGGTACAGCATAGTAAGGAATACGTGCTGGCTTAAATGGGTTAAGAACTAAACGTAATACTTTACCGTTACAAACCCATGCATTCACACTAACCTGCTCAGAGTTTTTTAACTCCTTAGGGATAGTTACACCATTCTCAGCTAGGATGTCTGTATCTACATAACCCCAGAACTCTAGTACTTCATAACGGTAGGGGCTAGAACTATACTGG
>Ga0181402_1000214_pt1 | contig 21711 bp, 19 predicted proteins | sample 25SPOviralmetaG_FD_130131 | JGI IMG/M metagenome (GOLD analysis project Ga0181402, IMG submission 130131) | Marine viral communities from the oligotrophic San Pedro Time Series (SPOT) site, San Pedro Channel, CA, USA - 25 SPOT_SRF_2011-08-17 | ecosystem: Environmental > Aquatic > Marine > Strait...
AAATTTTTCTGTTTCATCAACTGCTCTTAATAATCTGTTCATTGTAGATGTAAAATATCTAAGATCTTTTTTAACATCAATTCTAATGATCCGTGTTCCAGTAAACAAGGCTAGTAATTCATCTGACAAATTAACTGGTTTTCCACCTTTAGTTAAATCTAATGACAAAGCATCACCAATTTTTTGACCACTAGATACAAAACCAGGTTTAACACCATCTAATACGTGGATTAGTGATTTAATAAATTTATCTCCAAGGTCATCTGATTGTGTGTACACAGATCCACCCCCATCTTTCTTACCATTTCTTGTAGTCACATCTATAAATCTGTCAAACCCTAACGGCTCTGATACAAACGGTTCTAAATAAGATAATACTGGTCCTTCTTCTCCAAACATTAAGTTCATTACAAACTGTTCTGTTTCTTGTGGGTTTAGATTTTGTTTCTGTGCTTGTGCAATAGCTGCATCTAGTGGTTCAAACAAACTATCGTAAGGACTAAAGTATGAAAAATTAATTGCAGCACTTTCGCCATTCTTCCAACCCTTAACAGCTAATAAGTTTTTATTTGCATCCCAAGACGCAGCTGACGATCTACTGTATGCTGCCCACTGTGAGCTTGTAGAATTTGTTAAGAATTGTGAAAGTTCTGTAAACCCTTTTCCAATAGCATAACTAGTTAAAAATGCACCTGTCAATCTTCTTATACCCATTTGTTGTATGGCTCTGTTAGGGTGTGCTGATTCTTTTAATCCCGTACTAATAATGTTTGCACCTGTTCTAAGTATTTCTGCAGGAAATGATATAAAGTTTCCAAGTGGTAACTTTCTTAATTGTTGGATAAGAGGTGGTACTTTACTGTATGTTGGATACGTATCTCTTAATAAAAATGCTGACGCTTCTTCTATCGCATCATCATATGTTTTTTTAACTCCCGTAACGGTATTGATTGGATCAAATTCTTTACCCATGTATCTAAACCATTCTTTAACATCATCTAAACTTTTTAATGCTTGGTACAATTGTGATTTACCAAATTCGAAACCATAACCTTTCCATAAATTATCACCACCTGCGTATAGTCTTGCAACTTTATCTGTAGGTGCCATCTTCATTAATCTATCAAATAATTTATCACTAGTATTTATTATATTGTTTTTTATATCTTGAGTTACAGCTTTTAATTCTGCTGCTACAACGTTTTCATCCCACACACCTAGTCTAATTAATTTTTCTACATAATTATTAAATTCTACTTCATCAATTTTATTACCACCTGCTTTAAATATATCTCTTGCAACAATCTGCATAGCATCTGTTACACTAGCTTTGCCACCTATGTGTCCATTCATTAATGCAAAGAATGAAGCTGACGTTACATTTCTAACTTGTGTTTGTGGTGAGTATAATGTTTTACCAATCTGTACACCTACTTTAGATTGTAACATGAAACGATAAAAAGCATTTTCAACAAGTTTATCTAAAGAACCACCCACACCTGCAAAACTTTCTACATACTCAGGTGATGCCCACTTGTTTAATAAATCTGATTTCATTATACCAAGTCTTGGTACACTTTTAATTTGTTGTGCTCCGATAAAACCTGCATTAGTTGCATCCTCTGCAGTATTAAATAACCAACCATTCTTTAAACCTGATCTTGCAATGTAGTCTGCAGCTCTTTTATTAGCCATGGATGAAATAGCTTCTGCCGTAGTGTAACCAACAGATGCTTTTAAATTTCTTTCAGGTCCTAATAAATTTTTTATTGCATCTGGTAATTCTTCACCTGTTTTTAAAAATTTAAATTTATCATTTTGTAGTATACGAGTTCCTATATCCCTTAACTGTACTATTGGTGATTTACCTTCGGCTTTACCTGTTCTCAATATATCTTCTGCATGCATTTTAGCAGACTCGATGTAAGCTTGTTCTGGTTTTAATTTTGGAAAAGTATTTCTTGCGGATTCTTTTAAGTTTGTATTTTTTTTAATTACTTTTTCTACTAAAAAATCAACAGCCCTGTTCATAATTTTTTCATCAGGAACATAGTTAGGGTTTCCAAATGTTTTAAAAGATCTAATTAAATATTTACTAATATTATTTATTTCTACATTACCCAATTCTTTTGCCAACTCATCAGCTTCTTTTCCTCTAGGTAATACTTTTTTAAACTCAGTCATAATACTTTTAATATCTTTTGCTAAATCTTTGGCTCCTGCCTGTAGTTCTACTGGTAGGTCATCTAGTTTTCTTTGACCTTTTAAATATTCATCTATCATATCTAAATAATATTTTTGTATTGGCGATGATGTAGTTGCTCCGTTATAATCGTCTTGAAATTTTTTAGCTAAATTGTATGCAGTTTTTTCTAAACCTTCATAAGTTCTATCTATTTTTCTAGCTCTACCTTTTATATATAACTTAACTTGTTCACTTACACCCTCTATGTCTTTAGGTTGTTTACCATAAGATCTAAACCATGATAAAAAATTATCTATTCTTTTAACATTTCTATTTACTTTGTTAGGTGATGTTACAGATTTTAATCTCCAATCTTTAAATGGTGGTAGCTGTGTTACGAACTTGCTTCCTAAACCTGTACCTGCTGTAGCGTTTACTAATAATGGTGCTACTAATTTATTTATAGTAAATTTACCTGCTTTTTGTAATGTTTCAGATCCTGCTTTTGTTAGAGGTGATACTAATTTATTACCTAACACTAACTTAGCACCTTTCATTACTGTTTTGTCAATTGCTTTAGCACCTAGTTGCGCTACACCTACACCATATTTATTAACCATTAATGGTTTTCCTAAATATTTAAAACCTAGTTGTGTAAATTTACCAACTAATGGAAAACCCCCACCTATTAATGCACCTTCGGCACCGTATTTAATTCTGTTTCTAAATTCCGCTCCTGCTTTTTTTCTACCAGTTAAACCTTTAGTGTCTTCTGCATCTACAAAAAAAGATTGTCGACCAGGATTAGATGCTATAAAATCTGTAGCTCCAACTATCGTTGCACCCTCTGCAACTCTCGTTGATACCTGACTAACTTTTCTAAGCTTACCACCTTTAACAGCATCTGCTGCTTTTTTCATTTTAACCACTGCGGGTATTCTTCCTGCAATTTTTGCAATAGCTGTACCAGGTATACCGTATTGTGTAAGCAAAGATGTAACCTCTCCTCTCCATGTTTCAGGACGAGTAGGCTCTCTTTCTTTCATAACTTTTTCAAAGTCAGACATAAAATCTGTGTTGAAAGCTAAGTCTGTTCCTGCAAATAATAATGAACCTAAACTATTTTGTAAATCATATACACCAGAACTAATACCTTTTGCTATTTCATCTAGGCCAGTTGTGTAATCTCTTTCTTGTGTGATCTCTTCGTTATTAATTTTAAAACTAGGAGCCTTTGCATCAGGTAAAGCTTGAATATCTTTTATTGATGTCATGTTTACTTTGCCTTTAGTCATGGCTGCTATGGCTTGTCCAATTTGTGAGTTAGGACTTAATGTATTATATAATTCTAAAATACTTTTAGGGTCAGGCATAGCTAACCATTTGACAGGTCTTTTAGGTTTTGATTGTCCTGCTAATTCTTCTTGTATTCTAAATTTAATTTGATCTAAGTCTAAGGGTTTGGGATCTCTTATCTCTATATCAACAGCTTCATCGTCTTTGACATCTTTGAGAAATCGTTCGTAGGCTGTTTCTGCCATGTTACGCTCCTGATGGTAATACTAAATTAACGCTATATTTTTGGTTAAACAGATCTACATCTTGTTGTGATGAAATCATAGCAAAGTCTTCTAATGCTTCTGCACTGTTAGCCATTAATTCTACAATGTCATCTGTAATCTCTGCTGGTAATCTTGCTCTTAGTTGATCATAGCTTATAGGATTGTCTGATTGAGCCATTGGTCCGGGGGCCATGGTCTCTGTTTCAGTAACTTGCTCTTCAACCATTTCACCGTTTGCGTATCCTGCTCTCCCACCACTAGCATAAGATGATGTTAATTCTTGTATTTCTTTTCTAATAGCATCCAAAGCATCTTTTTCAATTTGTGGATCATTTTGAGATTTATATTTACGATTAGCACCCAATTTTAAATCTTCATTATATATTTCTTCTATTTTATTAGGTAGGTATCTTTCACCTTTTCCCTTTACAAAAATGTCAATTAACACTTCTTGACTCACATCTTTTTTACGATACAAATTAAACTCTTCTTGCAGTTGTAATAATTCTACATCTTCACCTTGACCTAATGTTTCATTTTTTCTTTTTTCTTTTAATTCTTGTAGTCTTGGAATAATTCTTCTTAGTTCTGCAGCTGCTGCTTCGTCTCTAAAACGACCTGATCCAGATTTTTCTGCTAATATATCTGACTGACCTTCGATCAATGATTTAAACATACCTGCTCTTCTAGTATCTAAATTATCTGTTTGTTGTTGCATTAATAATTCTTCGTTAGCTCTTGATGCTTTAAATTTTTCAAATGGATCTTTAGCTGCTGCTAGTGCCGTGCTTATTGCTCCACTAATACCACTACCTGTTGGTGTTCTAGTTGCAATATCTATTCCAAAGTCAATCATTAGATCACCAACTCTACGTTTAGCATAGTTTGGTCTTTCTTTTGGAGTATACATTTGATCAGCTGCCGCTTTCATATCACCGATAGATGCGTTTCTTAAAAACTCTGCCATGTTTTGATCCATGTTTAATGCTTGTACAGAACCTGCTTTTTCATAACCTTGTCTAGGTGCTTGTAATCCAGATGTAATTCCGCCTTCAGCAGATCCACCTTTTCTAAACATAGGTCTTTTATATAAATTATTATTATTCATTATTTTATAGCACTCAGATAATCACCGTAACCAGTCATTAGTCCTCCACCAACTGACGCTATTCCTAACGCATTCTGCAACGGCGTAGGATTAGGTGTTACCATAGACTGATATTGTCCCGGCATTCCAGATGTAATAGTTTGTATACCTGAACCTTGGAAACCTAATCTTTCATATGGTTCGTAAGCTCTTAGCCTGTTTCGTTCTCTTATAGCATCTAAGACTGCTTGTTGTTGTGATTGTTGAGTCGCGCCCGCTGACCCTAAAGTATTAATATCTTGTCCATACAATCCTGGAACTTGTCCAGCTAACATTTGTTGATTTTGTCCTAAATTCATTTGTTGACCAAATGCTTGATTAGCTAATTGATTAGCTTGAGTGAAACCTTGTTGTAATAATCCTGATTGTAACAGTGCTCTGTTCATGTCAGATTTGCTTTGGTATTCTGATCTCATAACACCTTCACGACCACCACCTAAGTTACCAGACATAGCTGCTTGTTGACCTATACCTGCTAGACCAGCTGCTGATTGTGTGTCGTACTCTGCTAGTGTTGCATCAATTACATCTTGTTGATACGGAGACATAAAAGGTTGGTAAGCTCCTGCTCCTGATAAATTTGCAGCTGCAGTGTCGTATGCTCCTGCTTGTGAAATGTAAGGTTGAAACGCACCGATACCTTGGCCTTGTGTTGTAGCTATTTGATATGCTGCTTGTTGAGCAGGATTTTGTGAAGCAACAAGAGGTGCAAATTTATCGGTATCTAATGGTGCAGCGGTTAACGCTGTTACCTGTTTTCCATAATCTTTTTGTAGATCTTCTACATATTGTGGTGGGAGTGCTTGTGTTTGTGTTACAGCCATTATATTACCTCGCTTAATCTTTGTGATGTTGCAAACATATCTCTAGCGCCTTGCATTCCTTGTGACTCCTCTGATACTTGTCCACCTTGTTCTAAATGTTTCATCATGTTTTCCATAACTTCTGCGCCTTTATCTATATCTCCACCACCTGCATTTCTAACAGCATCTGCAGTAAATACAAACTCATTTACACTTAATCTTGCAGGCACATCGTCTGCTTTTTCTTCTCTTCCAATAGGTACAAACCCACCTTCAGCTCTATAATCTTTTTCCATACCACCAAGGTCCATTAATCCACCTTCAGCTCTACTAATTCTACTACCCATAAACCCTTCTTCTCTATCATCTATATTGTTAAAATTTTCATCTATAAAATCTTCTTCGTCTCTAAAATATTGATTATACATTTTTTGATTATAGGAATTATTATTTTGACCACTAACATTTTTAAAAAGGTGTGGATTATTACTAATTAATTTAGAAAGCATTCCACCCATACCACCACTATTTGACATAGGTAATTCTCTTGATAGGTCTCTTAACCCTCCAGAAGGATCAGGATAATAAGATCCTATAGGGTCTCCTGGTTGTACAGGTCTATCTAATTTCATAAGTAATCCAGATACGGGTTGAGCCACTGCAGATTCTGTAACTAAACTACCTAAGCCATAACCTATTCTACCACCCATAGCCATGTTTTCTATGTCTTTAGTATCTTGTCTACCTAGATAAGGATACTTTGTTTGAAGTGCTTTTAATGCTTCACCTGTCTCATCACTAAATGCTTCTTGTACTTCTTTTCTAATAGCATCAAGATCTAATCCTTCACCACGGTTCATAATTTGATTTTCTACTTTTCCTGGATCACCTAATAATACTTCTGCTGTTTTAAATATACCCACAGCACCTAAAATTTTTTTAGGATCTTTTAAATCACTAAAAGATGTTGGAACGTATTCCATGATTTTAGAACCTAGTTCTCCTAGTGGAGTTTTAGCAGCTCCTTTATTAATATTTGTAAGATCTAATAAACCATCATTTTCATTTCCTTGAAATAATTGTTTACCTACTGTGTTTTGATTTGAAGCATCTTTTAATGCTTGACTTTTAGCAGCAGCGTTATCTGCAAGTATCTCTCCTAGTCCACCTGATGCTTGCACAGGACTACTAAAATATTTTCCAAAACCTGTACCCATTTTACTAGCATTTCCAAATCCTTGAAACCTCTCACCAAAGCTAACACCTTTTCTAAATGGGCTTGCTTGTAAATTTTCTGTACCACCACCTATACCTCTCATTAATTGACCCATAGCATAATTTTTTATTCCTGATTTAAGTGATGAACCTATTCTACCTGTTCTATCAAAACCACCCACAGCTGACATAGCTGCTGCAAGAGCTGGGTTAAGAGGTGCAACAAACGGCGCTGCAACTTCTGCAACTGCTGCTAATTCGTTAGGTATAATTTTTCTAATTCTTTTTTTAATTGAACTTCCTATTCCGTATTGACGTCTACCATCTAAACCCATGATACCACCGAAGGCTGCCATCTGTCTGTTAGGTAATACTGGTCCTGTAGGTTTAGGACCAAAAGGATTAACTGGTTTTGTTGGATCTTGTGGTAGTGGTTGACCACCTGACATATCTCCAATAACCATTCTTTTAAATTCTTCCATTGACATGGGTTGAGCGTCGGGTCTTTGTTCTAATAAATCAAAGACGTATTTTTCATACTCTTCTTCTAACATAGCATCGACCATCATCATCTCTTCTTGTGGAGATTTAGGACCTTCGTTACCACTATATTTTATAGAGGGTGCGTTAGTCTCAAGTTCTTCTGAAATTTGTATATCTTCTATTCCCATGGTTTTATTAGTTTACTTTGTTTTACTGAACAAATCAAGAGGAGGCATGATAACTTTTACATCCTGTGCCATGTCCTCATTCTTATAACCTTTGACTTCCCAGTCTTTTCTTTCCTTAAAAATCTCTCCAGTTTGTTTGTGTCTGTAAGTTTCTTCTACTTTAGCATTATATATTTTCATTATGTTGTTACCTCTTTCTTAATATTTAGATAGCTAATAGCTACATCAAACGAGTCTGTTGTGCTTGATTGTACTGTAAAGGCTTTTCCACCTTCAACTATTAATGGTTGAGTTAATAATTCTGTTGTTGTGTTAGCCGTCAACTGTGCTGATTTAATAGCTGTAACACTATTGTTAAGAATCGTTACACTTGGTGTACCAGCTGATGTAACAAGTATAGATTTTATAACATATGTTTCACTAACCAAAGGATTACCAGCACCTAATGGTGTAAGAGCACTACCACTTGTACTGTTATCTATGCCTTTAAATTTATATTGGTTTACTACTGCCATTAATTTACAAAGAAGTTAAATGCTTCTATCTCCTGTTTTAATTCTTCTTGAAACGTACTATTTAATTTTTCAAGAACAGCATCTAAATCCCTAACCAAAGACTGTGCTACGTCTTCTTCATACTCTGAACTTGCTCTTGTTAATGTTTGTACTATCTTTGCCATTATGAAAATATATTATTAATTCTTTGTCTAATTTGTGTCATTAAATCTTCTACTCCTCCAGCACCTGCCTGTAATGTCTCACCTGTCTTGTCAAAATATCTAAAGATAAAATCATCTTGATCAACATCGCCATCGCCATCAGCATCTCCATCATCAGTGTAGTTAGGAGCATTATAAACATCCATAATACCATTATCTCCTCCAGAACCTGCGTTAATTGCGTTTTGACTTAATTCTGTACCACCATAAGCTCCTACATTTCCAAGTGATCTTTGTTCCATGTAATCTTTAAAACCATCTATTCCATAACCAAAAGGTTGTCCAGTTGTAGGATTTATTTTTCCTCCAATACTATTTTTATTAAAAAAATTTATATTTGCTGGAGTTCCAAGTTTAAAAATATTTAAAAAACCAGGAAGTACTGTTTTTGGTTTATAATCTTTTAGTTCATTTTGTAATTGTGTGTTTATTGCAAACTGAGAATTTGGTCCAACTTTAGTAAAATCTGGAGGTAGAGATAGAGTTAGTGGTTTATTTAATGTAACAGGAACGCCTAACCCATATTGTTCTTTAACATCTAACTCTGTTACTACTGGGTCTGGTCCTGTATTAAAAGGATGGTTGTCTTCCGGGTTAGGACCTGCTCCATCACCAGGAGCGTTATTATCTCCACCTGTAGGACCAGGGGATGAACCAGGTCCATCAAAACCACCTCCGCTACCATCATAATTACTTCTTCTATAACCTGGTCTTGATCCATCTTTAGATGGTTTAACTATGCTAAAACCTATATCTTGATTTATTTTTTTATCTATCATTATCGTCTTCCTCCAGCATGTATATCTAACCTAAAAGTTCCTAATTTCCAACTAGTATCCACTGCTGTGTTAGATATTGTAAGAGCTATAGCTCTTGCTCTTGCACGTGTGTCTACTTTTGTTGTTGTAGATGATACAGTAAACGGACCTAACGATGAGCTAACTGCTGTGTCACTAGGATAATCTCTTAAATCTAATTGTATAATAGCATTTCCTTGTTGTGATATAAAGTCAGGAATAATTCTACTTACTCTCATAATGTTTTCACCATCACCTCTGAGGTCAGCCATGTTTGTAGCGGCCCCTCTTATAACTTTTTGTGTAATATCATAATCTCCAGACGTAATGTTTGCTGGAATTGCAACAGCAGCTGTTGCTGCTTCTTGTTGATTAACCCCTGTTTCATGTTCAAAGTATATTGTTATACCGTCTGTATTACCTCTTACATCAAACGATGCATCATCACCGGCATTATATTTAGTTGCATGAGGTAAACCAAATACTGCTGAGTCTTCCCAAGTTGTTCTAGGAAATAAACTATTTGCATTTGTAAACCATATAGGTCGTTTAGCAGTTGAATCTAGATAACTATATGTAACTGCTCTGTTAACATTGTTCGATGCTGCTGTTGGATAGAACCAAGTAATCTCACCAAACAAGTTATTAATACCACAATAAACTAATTGATTAGATGAAGTATTAAGATCATCATAAACAAAATCTTCAACCAAGCAATCCATAGATTCTAGTTTACCAGTGTATCTAAAGAAACCGTTATCAGACATCCAGTACGCAGCACCATCAACTTCAACAGCTGCATTCTGTCCTATCAATCCACAGTTAGTACCTACCTGTTCAAAAGCAAATGTAAATGGTTGTCCAACAAAACGCATAGTAAATAAAGATGTATCAGACCAAACATAAATTGCATTCCTACCAAGTTTAGCTCCAATGATCCGTGATCCAGCGGCTAGTCTTTGTGTACCGGCAGTGTTTTCTGCTGTAGGTGTATAGTCATTAATATTTTCTTGAGAAGAAAATCTTATAAACATATCATCTTGTGTTGCTTTGTTACCAATAGTTGTTTCTGTTCCAAAAAATACTAAGTGACGGTCAGGTGTAGAGACCAACATATCACGTGACGCTGTTGGTGCACCGGTTATAATAGTTGCACGTGTTGCTGTTGCATTTGTTGCATCACCATCCCACTCAAAACATTCACCATTATGTATTAATGCTATTAATGTGCTTCCTAAATTATCCAATGCCCATAGACCAGGATCAATAACTTGGTCGGTGTTAGCTGCAGCTGAACCCCATCCAGTAAAACCAGATGAATTAGTTACTGTTGCACCATTAGAATGAGTCGTAGCTGTAGTTCCTCTCGCTCCTCTTCCTATACCTGTAAGTTTATTTCCTGAAACACCTGTGTATGATATTTCTTCTGTGCCTATTAAGACATGGTTTGTACCTGTAGTTGGAAAACCTGTTGAATTAGTTAATGTAATTTCTGTAGCAGAACCATTGTTTCCGCCTGACGTAGAAGAAATAGCACCATTTAAAGTATTGGTTAACGCTCCTAATAAATTACCACCCCACAATGCAATACCCCAACCAAACGCACCAAGTTGTTCTGCTGGTCCTACATGATAGTATTGAAAAAATTTAACACTTCCAGATGTAGTGGCACCTGATCCTGTTTCATTATTATCCATTGTAATAGTAATAGTAGTGTCACTTGGAACACTAGTTACCATATATTTTATGTCATCAAAATCTGTTGCCGTATAATTAGAATTAGTTGCAGTTGAAAAATTACTAAATAATATAATGTCTCCTGCTTTAAAACTATGTGGTGTTGGGAATGTAATTGTAACTGTGTTTGATCCATTAGTTGTAGTAAAACAATTTGATAAAGTTGTACCTGATGGATTAACTAAAGGGTGTATGTCATAATACACACCTCCAGAATAAACATATAAAATTCTGTTAGTTCCTATAACTGAAAATTTTGTAGAATCTTTATTAACAAAATGATGCAAACCTCTTGTAGCACCTGTTAATTTATCTTGTCCTAATTGGTTCCAACCACCTATTTTCTCAGGTGTACCGTATCTAAAACGCACGTTTTCTCCATCCGTCCACTGAGATTCAGCGCCGGTAGACGTAACTTGCTTATTAAACCCTGGTAAAAACCCTAATTTTTGTAACATATAAAAACCTGTTTATTAGGTAGTATATCAGATTTATGTTGAATTCAAATGTTTTAGTAAGCTATGTACTGTACTATAAAGTAGGCCATTCACCTAAAGGTCTAGAAGAAACATTGTCTGCACCTCTTGTGTAAGTAAATAAAGCTTCTATTGCTTCAATTGTAGTTGCATTATCTATCGCTGTTTCTATTTCGTTAGATTTAGTTCTAACTGCTGTTCTAAAAGTTGAAACATTTGCTGGAATTGCAGTTGCTGACTCAGCGTGTCTTACAACATACCAATCTGTAGATTGTAATAATCCTAATGCTTCAGCTTTGATTTGATTTTTTTCATTTGTTTTAACACCTGAATTAATTATTTGAACACCATCGCTATCTAATATAGCATTACCTTCTTGGTCAACTGCATTAACATCATCAATTGTTTTACCTACTGCTGCAGCATAACTTGCTGTCACTACATCGTTAGCGAAAGTAAAACTTTCTGCGCCATTGATATAAAACCTGTTGTCTTTTAAATTTGTGCTGTCATATACTATTTCGTATATTCCGTTAGCTACAAGTTGTTCTGCACTCCAAGATGGTGCTGCATTATTAAAAGAAGCCAAGCTTGAATTAACTTTAACTATTGTGTTATTTTCTACTTTTGCGTACATAATATTCTCCTTATAAGTTATTTATATATAGTTGTCTACAGATTAAATTCATTAATTATCTAGCAGTTGTAGGCACAAAATTACTACCTACTAATGGATTTTCGGCAAAAGCCATGTAAATCATATCTGCTCCACTTGCATTGTGACCAGTTCCTGAACTTGTTATTTTAAAACCATTTGAAACAAAATCAAAACTATCGTAACTATCTTCTTCTCCATTTGTATTTGCAAATAATTTTTTATTAACAACATTTGATGGATTTCTTACATCATCACATATTAACCAATCACTTGTGCCATTAATTCGTTTTACCATAACAAAAGCAGGTTTAAATCCGGTATTAACAAATGGGCCATTTGTACTTGCATTACCAGTATAAGAACCAAATTTGCTGTAACCTTGTTTTTGTGCGAAACAGTAAGCAACTAAATTACTTCCATCTAGATTGGTTCCTTCATAATCTCCTACACTAAATACAGTTGAGTTTATAGTAACACTTGAGTTACCCCAAACATTTGTATCATTAGCTTTTGCTGCTGTTGTGTTTAAATATACTACTCCAGGAGCTGCTTGAGATGTAAAAGAATCTTTATGATAAACAGACCAGTTCCAAGCAGCACTTCTATTTTTAACAATAATTGCATCAGGTGTAGCTGATAAATTATGAGGAATTGTATGTCCTGCTGTTCCATTACCTCCATAACCAATAATTGAAAAACCTGCTGCAGTATTTACTGAACCTGTATAACTTTTGCTAGTACCACTACCTGTAGTATTACCAGATACAGCACTACCCGCTTTCCAGTTCCAAGCAACATAGGTTTTTCCATCTTGGTTGTTTGAGTTTGCATTTGGGCCTGCTGTATCAGCACCTAACACAAATCCATCAGCATTAGTAGATGTAACTGTATCAGTATTTGTAATTTCAGCAGAAGTTGAATTTGATATTAATTGTTTTAACATTCCTGAAACTGAATTGTGTAATGAATGATCGTAACCTGCATCTCCTCTTTGTTTAACCCATATAAAATCTGGTTGATTTCCTACACCAGAAATTGTTTGTCCACCTGCAGTACCTGTGTAAGTAACTGTATTAAAATAATCTGATGGTTTGTCTATTGTTGAATAACTCATAATTCTATCCTATTAAATTTAAATTTTTTGTACATAAACTATAAAAACCTTCGGGAACTGCATATTCAAAATTACCTAGTCCACTAGAATCTACGTTTCCTGATGAGATTGCGTAAGTTGGAGATCCAAAATTAAAATCAAAACTTCCTTGATTTAAACCAGCTGAGTTTATGTATTGATTATTAGTGTATAAAAGTTGACTATCTGTCGTAGTATTTATCAAAACACCATTTTTATAAAACACTACAGAACCATTTTGTGCATTAAAGGTAATACCAATAATATCATTTGTTGTAAAAGTTGCTACACCAGAAGTGTTACCCTGACCAGATAAACCTTCTCTGTAAATGTATCCAGTACTAGAATATACAATTCTACCTGCATCTACAGCACTATGAACACCACCATCTACACTTGCTAAAGTTATTCCAATAGTAGCATAAGTAGTTGCTCCAGTGCATTTTGCTTCCCAATACCATTTACCGTTTGCAAAAGCCATGTTTCCAAGAACACTGTTGTCTGTATTACCGTTTGATGCTGAAAGATTACCGTTTGATAAAGCTATATTAGAACCTTTTGATAATGCGTTTAAGTTTGCAAAATTATTTGTGCAACTATCAATAGATTGATCTATGCTTGTTAAATTATTAACCGTGTAGTTATTTCCATTACCTGATACATCTGTTCCTAAAGCACCACTATTTTGAAAATTTAAATAAAATCCATTGTTGCCAAATGTTAAACCTGTAACAATTTTAGGAACCCAAATTCCTGTTTGAGAATCAAATTCTCCAAATGATGACGAGTCTAATGCTTGACCATCTGCATAAACTACTTCTGCTAGATAACCACTATAATAAGCTGATGTTCCTACTGCACCAACACTATGAACAGTACCTGAAGCAATACCAATTGGTGTTAAATCATCATTTTGAGGGGGATAACTTGCTGTAGCAAAAGAAGTTTCTCTTACACCATTAACATACATCCTTACTCTGTCTGATGCTGTGCTATCTGTTGTGTTAACCATTACTACGATATTGTACCACGCACTCGTGTCACGAAAAACCCTATTTGTTTTGACTGAAGTAGTACCACCTGAACTTGGAAATGAAAAAAATTCTAATTGATCTGATGCACCAAAACGAATCATATCTGTTTGGTATCCATCTGATGCTCTAGAAGCTGAAAATACTTCTTGAATTACACCTAATGTTGATCTTTTTAACCAAGCTGATACTGTTAATATTTTTTTTGAACTAGCTGTTGTAGAATATGTTTTTGTTAAATAATCTGAACTTGCAGTGTTAAACCTACATGAGTTATCAACTTGAAAATTATTTAAAACTACTGGCCATGTTCCTTGTCTTTTGTAATTTATTGCATCGGATAATTTCCATACTCCAGAAGCTGATCCGAAAGCTCCCGTGGGTATATTATTTGGTCCTATTATTCCGCCGTTTTGTTTTGACATAATTTTTTATACCTTATTTCCCATAATTTATCTAGCCGTAACAGGGGTTCCCGTACTTGATGTAAATGGAAATTCTGCAAACGCCATGTAGATGTAGTTTCCACTCGAAGCATTATAAGAAGAATTGTCTGATCTTAATTTCATGCCATTAGATAATAAATCTATATTTAAAGACGATGATGTGGTTTCTGCACCATTTGTATTTGCATAAAGTGAAGCGTCATTACCATAAGTTGCATTAAAATCTCTTTTTGTATCATTAATTCCCCAATTTCCTGTGCCACCTGTTTTTTTAACCATAACAAAAGCTGGAGCAAATCCTGTATAAACAAATACACCATCAGAAGAACCATTACCAAGATAAGAACCAAATTTGCTGTAACCTTGTTTTTGTGCGAAACAGTAAGCAATCATTGTTCCTGAAGAGTTTGTGTCTCCATTAGTTCCTACTGTAAAAAGTGTTGATGAAGGAGTAGTGTCATTCCAGTATGTAGTGCTAGTGTCAAATGCTTGAGTATCATTTAAAGCCATAACGCCTGTGTTACCTAAAGACGAATGATACACACCCCAATATCGTCCAGAGTTAGTTCTTGCTTTTGTAATTATAACATTTGGTGCAACTCCTAATCCATGTCCGATTGTGGCACCAGCACTTCCTGTACCTGTATAAGACACAATACTAAATCCTGCTGTTGTGTTTACTGAAACTGTAGAATTTATAGAACCTGCTGTATTAGATGAACCTGTACCATTTGCTAACCAGTTCCATGCTGCAAATGTAGCACTATTATCATTAACATTTCCATTAGAACCTACTGCAAATCCATCAGCATCAAAACTTGTAACCCCGGTAGCATCTGTAACTTCTATATCATTAGTATTTGCGTGCAAATGTTTAGTAGAACCTCTTACGGCATCTTGGTTCATATGGTTTCCTGTAGCACTTCTTTTTTTTATCCAAGAATAATCTGGTTGAAATCCAACTCCAGTGATAGATTGTGTAGAACCATTACCTGTATATAATACTGTATTAAAATAAGTTTCTCCCTTATTGATAGTTGTATAAGCCATTATCCGAACTCCGCTAGGTTTTTTGTGTTTAAAGAATAATATCCACTAGGTACTGCATACTCAAAGTTTCCATAGCCATTACCATCTGTATTACCTGATGAGATTGCGTAAGGTGGAGAGCCAAAGTTCCAATTAGATTTACTTCCATTATATTCGTGTGTTGCTATCATATTAATATTACCAGAAGTTAAATTTAAAACTGAACCTGTGCCTGTAGCACCACTTGTAGGGTCGCCACTATTATACCAAGTTCCATTATTACCTATATAAAATTTTCCATTAACTGCATCTAAAGCATACATAATTATATTATCATTAGCAGGTGCAGTTATAGATATATTTCCATCACTTGAAACTAAAGTTGACAAACCCTTTTGAATATAAGCATTTAGTTGAAATGCTCCACCACTTGCACCATTCATAGTTCCTTGATTTACTGTTTCCCAATCTTTAAAAATTCCTGCTTTAGGATAATCAACATGAGAACCTGTTATTTTCATTTCCCAATACCATTTACCAGAAAAAGCAATAGGTAGTGTAACTGTTGACATTCCACTATCTGTTGCAGTATTTCCTGTTGACACTAAATTACCCTCTGAAAGAGTTGTCTTTGAACCATTACTTAAAGGATTTAATGTTGCATAATTAACTACAGGATAGTCAGTTGATTGATCTACTGATGTTAAACTATTAACTGTAAAGTCATTGTCGTTACCCGATGAATCTTCCCCTAACGCTGCAGCATTTTCAAACTGCAAATTAAATCCATTAGTGCCAAAGGTTCCTGTATAAGGAATTGGGGTCCAAACTCCATCAGAGTTTGAAACTCCGAATGATGTTTGATCAAGAGCTGTTCCATCGATATATACAAATTCTGCTAAATAACCACTTAAGAAATTATTACTTGTATCATAAGTTCCCACATAAATATTTGTATTAATTGTAAGATCTTGGTTTTGACTAGGATATGTTGCTGTACTAAATGATGTTTCTTGAACTCCATTAATATACATTTTAAATCTATCTGCCTCTGTGCCTTGTGTTGTATCAACTGCTAAAACTATATGATACCAAGCAGAAGCATCTCTAAAAACTCTATTTGTAGTAAAGTTCATCTTATCTACTCCACTTACTGCTGCATAAGCAATAAAGGTATTGTCGGTTAAAAAAGCAATAGAAATTCTACTACTAGAATCTTGATAAAAACTAATTGGAAATTGATTGTCTCCAGTTGCTAAAGATCCTCTTTTAATCCAAAAACTTATTGTAAATGTTTTTGTATTTCCAGATGTCGAAGATGTCGAAGCTTTATTCAGGTAAGTATTTGTTTCAAACCTAGCAGAGTTAGTTGTGAATAATGCTCTTTGAGGCCAAGTGCCATTTACTTTTGCTTCGTATTGTTCTTCTTGTTGCCAAACTCCAGAAGCTACTGTGCTTGTTGGATCGTTTACAACACCAATAATTCCACCGTTGTCGCTAGACATTAGATTCTCCTTTTGTTATTAACATAAAGGTTAACCTCTCTATGCGTCGTCTAATACTTCGTATGAAATAAATAAATCTAAATCAGACGCTGCACTAGCTCCACCTTTAAGGATGTCACCTTCCATCAAATAAATTGGTGTGTCTGAAATTACTAACGTTGCGTCAGCAGGTACTGAAACTGTTTTTGCTAGATAAACTGTTGCACTAGCTCCTGTTGGTGTGATTCCAGTTGCACCAGCAGTTGTTAAACCATCTACAAATAATGAAACGTCTGCTGCACTTGTTCCATCTACATTAGCACATGTGATTCTATTAATTTTTACAATTTTTTCTGCAGCAACAGTCATTAAAGTTGTTGTTGCTGTAGCTGATAAATTCCAACCAAGGTTACCACCTAAGATATTTGTTACTGCTACTATATTTGGATTTGCCATAATTTATTTCCTATATTTGTTTTTATCCGAAAATCATTGCCATTGCAATAGCTTTTCCTGTTGTAATACCAAAGGTTGATGTTGAGGTAAAACCTAGAGTTCCAGATCCATCTGTTGTCACTAAAGCTTGAGAAGAAGACCCTACAGCTGCTGGTAATGTTAATGTGTAAGAGGCACTTACTGTTGCTGGTGCATCTATTCCTACAAATGCTGAGTTATCAGCATCATTAAATTTTATTGGATTATTGTTAGCTAAAACAATTTCTGAAGAATTAGCCATAACATCAACAATGTCAGGGTTTGTTCCATCATTAGCTGATGCATAAATAGTTTTAATTCCTTTATCTGTAGCTGAAAAAGTTGTGCTGCTTCCTGAACCAGTAGCATATTTAAATTGAACTGTATAAGCTCCAGAAGTAGAATTTTTTAAAATGTAAAAAGTTTCTACGTCATTTGGAATTGTTATAATTCTGTTTCCAGTAATTGATCCTGTAAATTCTATAATTCTTTGTTGTGCAGTTCCTGTTAAAGCACCGTCATCTATATCTAAGTCTTGAGTACCTGCTCCACCAGCAATTGATAAAGTAGCAAAACCACCTGTTAACTGTTCTATAAGATTTAAATTTGCGTTAGTTTTTGTTCCCCATGTACCAGCATTTTCGCCGGTTGCCATTAGTTCTATACCAAGATCTGTGTATGTTGAAGCCATTATTAATTCTCCTAATTGTTGTTATTTATATTGGGTATTTAGTTTTAAGTCAAACATAAATTATGCTGTTTTAGTTGTATATCCTGTACTATTTTTAGGTGTCTTGGTAGTATACCCTGTACTATCTTTAGGTGTAATTTTTCCAAAGTATTTAAGAATAAGATCATCATTTAATTCAGTTGTTGCTTGTACACCGGTTAAAGTAAGGTCCATTGAAAATACAAAACTTAATGAGCCTACTGCAGATGTAGCACTAACCCCGGATAACGGAACTCCTATTCCAGAAACCAAAGATCCTACAGAAGATGTCGCTGATACTCCTGTTGGAGTTACAAATGTTGCAGTTTCTTCTATTAAATTTCCTACTTGTGTATTTACTTGTCGTCCTGTTAAACCCATTACATCAGCGGGAGTAATAGAACCAACTTCAGAAGTCATTCCTAAACCTGTTAATCCAATAGCATCTGAAGTTGAAACTGTTCCTACACTAGTTGTTGCACTTTGACCTGTTGGTACGACTACAGGACTTATAATAAAACTTAGACTACCTACAGCAGAAGTAGAACTTAATCCTGTTAAAGATGCAATTGTTTCTGGTGTAGCTACTAATGATCCAAGACTAGATGTTAAACTTAATCCTGTTGGTTGAACTAATTTATTAAATGAATCTCCATAAGGTTCTTCACCCCAACCGTTTCTACCCCAACCAACTAATGTACCTGCATTATCAAAATCACCTACTTCAGATGTAGCTGACACACCTGTTAAATCTACAACGGATAATTGACCTGAAATTATAGAACCTACTGAAGAAGTTGCTAATTGACCTGTTGGTATAACAGTTTGTATATCAGTAACAGTAACGCTTCCAACGCTTGAAGTTGCAGACTGTCCACTTAAAACTATTTCAACAGGACCTTGATCACCCCATGCATCAGTGTTCCATGCCCACATTCCATAACTGTTATCGTCAACAGTATTTGCCTGTCCACCCATTCCTGAATGAGCTGTACAATAATAATAAAGAGTTGGTGCACTAGCAGCTACTACAATTTGAGTGTAAGCTCCAGCATTACCTGGGCTGCCATTTGTAGTTACGCCTGTTGTGTATTGTGTACCACCACTATGTGTACCACCACTTGTTGTTGAAAATCTTAAGGGATGACTACTGTTTGAACTATCTGATTGGTCAAATTTATATGTACCATTTTCTGCTAAATTTAAAGTAGCTTGTTGTACACCATCTATAAAATATTTATTACCGCCGGCATTAGCTACCGTTACTGTAAAAGTTCTAGTAACGGACATCCGTCGCTACCTCTACGCTATACGAAGGATTGCGTTTGATGCGTCTGCTGCTGGGAATTGAATTGTAAAAGTTCCACTTGATACAGTTTTATCTCCACCAAATGCGATTGCACAAACTGCTCTATCAGCGTTTGTATCATTATATATTAAACAACCATTAGCTGTAAATGAAGCAGAAGTATAACTTATATCTGCAAAGTCACAACACGCTGTGTCAGTTGATAAAGCTGGAGTTACACTTGTAAGTGCTTTTCCACCAGCAACATAAGCAGATCCTGATGTGTTAGAAATTTCGTTTGTAGAATTATATACTGTAGTTGATTTATTTAAAGTAGCACTACTTGTATATAAAGCTAATTTAAAACTGTTTCCAGATGATGCTGTAAAATTGTGTAAAGCTTGTAAAACTTCTGCTTTAAAACTGTTACATACTGCTGATGTTATTGCCATAATTTTTTTCTCCTAATTATTGAGGCGCTGACTCGATTGGAATTCTTATTGTACCATCCGTGTAATCGTCTCGTCTTCTTCTTCCAACTTGCATCGCTGCAAACTTTTGTAGTTCAGTTTTATATCTATTTTCATATAGTGTCAACATATCTGTTGGACCTTTTAAAAACATAAATGCTTCTACTAAACATGCATATAATAGACCTTGAGGAAAGTAATTACTTAAATAAGTATTAGAATCACCATCTCCACCAGAACCTAAACCTGTGGGCATTGCGTTATAGTGAATAATATATTTATAATTTTTATCGGGTGTTGGAGCTACATATATAGCACCAGACGTAGCTGTATTAGCTCCTGTTGTTGCACCACCAAACATTGAATAGTATTTAGGAAGTCCTGTAACATCTTGTGCAGCAGAGCCACCTGCAGTTCCTGTTAAATTACCAACATATTCTGACATAAAAGTTTGATCACGTTTTTCTAACCATATTCCTTGTCCATTTGTGTTTGCTGTTGATTCATATACTTCTATACCTCTAACAAACAATAATTTTGTTGGCATTGTAATTGTATTAAAATCTGTTGCAAATTGAGCTTCTGCTTGAAGTCTGTCTGAGTCCATTGGAAGATCTAAATTAATTCTATTTTGTGCAGCCATAATAAAACCATCTAAAATAGTTGTAGTAAATACAGTAGACCCAACTTCAGTATAGTCTTGAATAGCTTGTTTTAATGTAGTGTAATTATAACTTGTAAGTCCTGACATAATTAAGCTCTATCATTTACGGGTCCAATTGTACACTGAAAACCGCCTCCTGTTGCTGTGCTTCCAGCATTAGATACTAAAGGCACTGTTATAGAATTAAATTGTTGTTCTGTTGCTTGTGTTCCGTTTGGTAATGTAGGGCCAACTTCTACAGTAGTTGCAATTGCTGTTGCTAAATATGATCCAAAAACTTTTGCTCCTGTAGCATGAGTTGTTGCTATAGTATTAGATGGAGTTATTCCTCTAAAAGGTGCAGCTGTGCCTCTTGTTAATCCAGATAAAACTCCTGTGCCGGTATTGTTACCTGTGTATTGAATTGTTTCATTTATGTATCTTCCAAAAGTTGCACTAGTTGAATCTTGATTTACTTTTTCTATTACAATAAAACCAGCGTTTGGAAATGCTGCAGAACTGGTTAAAGTTAAAGTGTTAACTGTATCATTAATTGCACCATTTAAAGTTGTTTCTAATTCTAAAGTTGCAATTGCAACACCCCCTACTATTTGTTTAACAGATTGAAATCTAACATGAGATGTTCCTTCGTTAATTTGATTAGAAGGATAAGACACACTTAAAGTTTGAGATCCAGCTGTTGTAGTAAATGGATTGTTAGGTAAAATATCTTGTACTGGAAATTCTGTTCTTGCAGGTCTTGCATTTTTTAATCCTTGTGGATCTGCTCCTACAGGATGTGGCTCTAATTGTGGTTGCTTAGGTTCAAATTCAGAGTTATGTACTAAAGCTCCGGTCCATTCTTTTACCATTTCTTTATATGGAAAAGCTGCGCCTGATCTATCAGAGATTGCTAATGCTCTATTTCCTTTTGCAAATCTAGCCATTATATACTCTCGTAATATGTTTTAGGAGTAATAAATGTGCTAGCTGCAGAACCATCTTCAGATAATGCTCTAGCAAGTTCATCCTCGTA
>Ga0181402_1000215_pt1 | contig 21701 bp, 32 predicted proteins | sample 25SPOviralmetaG_FD_130131 | JGI IMG/M metagenome (GOLD analysis project Ga0181402, IMG submission 130131) | Marine viral communities from the oligotrophic San Pedro Time Series (SPOT) site, San Pedro Channel, CA, USA - 25 SPOT_SRF_2011-08-17 | ecosystem: Environmental > Aquatic > Marine > Strait...
CAAATTGGATCTATTGGTATATTATGTACCGGTGTTTTTGGATATTCTGGTATACGATTTAAGAATACTAAGAAACTTTTAATCGCTGGCCATAAATCCTCTTCTAAATTGTAAAACAAAAGGGCGATTGCTGCGTCATTGAATACATTAAACAACACCGTAAGGTGATTCAGTATTAAATGAGTTTTCAATACCCCTGTGTTTTTATATCTTTTTAGAAGTCTTTTAACATATTTGATTCGCTTCAAATCATCCTCAAAGTCATCTTTGGTAAGAGCATGCGGATTGTCGTAAAATTTTATAGCAAATAACAAATAGTTGTCATCATTCAATTCATCAAATCTCATATGTTTAAGTCATCCTGCAATATTTATGCAGCAACAGTTAATGTACCAGCAGCAGTTCCGATTGCAACTGCACTAGTAATTGTAGATGCAGTGTTTGTTCCTGTATCCTTAATTGTTCCACTATTCAATGAAACTGGGTTTGCTACAACCTTAAGAACATCATTTGCGTTAGTCGCAGCATTAGCAGCAGCAATTACTTTTCTGAAGGTAAGTTCGTTTGTACCTGATCCAGATAAGTAATCACATGTAATATTTCTGGAAGATGATGTATTGTTAGTAACTAAGAACTGTGGTGTACCTGTAACAGTAACTGGTTCGTTGAATCTAACTAACATATCAATGTTACCACCATCTGACTTATCAAATGCTGTTGATTTAAATTCAATCTCTGTGATATCAGCAGAACCAATACTGGTTGCCAATCCACCTATCGCTACAAGAACTTCTGGTGTTGCACTTGTATTATCGTTTCCACTAAGAGCTGATCCAGCTTCGAGAACCCATCCGCTTGCGTTAGCAAATACCAGTTTCTTCTCAGCTGTAGTCAAATTCTTAGGTTTTGACTCATCTGAGTCACTTGCTCCCCAAAGAGACATGTGTTGTACCTATAATCTTTATAATGATATTTATAAAAATTACAGATCTTTATCTTGCTTTGATAGCCGCAGTGACTGTTTCGAGTAACTTATCATCCATGTCAGTCTTAGTAAGCTTAACTGCTTTTCCAAGAATAACGAGGCATAAGTCAATAAGTTTCTCTCCCAGTTCTGAGTCTTCTGGGATCTTATCGACAGCATCTTTAATAATTTTTGATGCGAATGGTAGTAAAAAAGAGAGCATTGTATTATATTGAACTCACTCTATATATAATCAATCGTATATTTTTTTGCCTTGTTTAATTCTGCCAGATCCTTTCTTGTCGTAGAATTTAACTCCGTGTCTCTTGGAGTCCATAGAAAGTTGATCTTTTTCTTTCTTTTTTGCTCTTGCTCTTTCCTTCGCATCCCTTATACGCTCTTGCATTTGGGGGAATGAAATCTTACGGTTTAACTTAATTTCTTCTGTAGTGACTTTTTTATTAGGTAAACCTTTATGTTTGGTTGATGCAAATTTCTTTACATCGGTTTTCTTCATATCTGCGGCTGCTTTTGCAGTCTCAGGTGTAGTTGGTGCTTGTTCGCCTTTTTGAATGGCACGAACGATTCCAAAAAATCTCTGTTGCTTCTTTGATAAAGCTGGCATTACTTCATATCCATGACAGACTTGCCATACTTCTTTTTGACAAGTTCAACTGCAGAAGGGCCTTTATTTACCTTCTGAGTCTTTTTCATTTCTTTACTTGGTGGCATTGTAGTTGCATCTTTCTTATCCTTGGATGGTCTTACCCTTCCTTGATCCCTTGCGACATCATACCCTTCTTCACTTATGAATTCTTTAAAAGTTTTCATCGGTTACTCACCTTCTCTTGCTTTATATCCTTTGTAGTGCATTCTTGCTCCACCTTCACTTGTGTAAGTTTCTCTCTCCATTCTACCACCCATCTTACCTGATCTTCTTAAAGCATTCCTATCTGCTGCTCTTTTTGCTGCTGCTTTTCTGTTTCTATCATAAGAGGACATCGCTTCACTCATACCCTTAGTTTTTACACCTCTTTTTGCTTCATGTTCTTTCTTTCTTTGAACTGCAAGTTTTGCTCTTTGTGATATGTCTTGCCCACGAGGCCCAGATCCTTGTGGATCAAATTTACCTTTTGTACCAAACCTTCTCTCATTTCTTGCTGCATCTTTTCCAAAGATCATTCCTTTGTCTACTTTTGCTTCATCAACTTGATCATAGATCTTTTGGTAAGCATCTACAAGACCTTGATCAGGTTTATAACCCATGTTAAGACCCATTGCTCTCATCTTATTCTTTGCCAAATTAATCTTTGTAGGCATTGAACGAGGATCATCTTCCTCTTTCTTTTCCTTCTTAGACTTAGGTTTAGTATCCATTTCTGGTTTCATCATCTCTTCTTCTTTCAATCCCTTCTTGATACCCTTCATTGCACCTTGACCTGCACCTTTAATTGCACCACCGACTGCACCTGCAGTACCACGAAGAACTGCCATACCAGTTTTCTTAGCGACCTTCTTAACATTCTTAACTGCTGGTTTCACAACCTTTTTCATAGTTGCTTTAGTAATTTTGTCGTCAAGTTTATTGAACTTTTTAACTCCTGACTCTACACCTTTAGCAACATTAACTAACATTCCCTCATCAACTAAATCACCATCTGCTTCTTTAGATGCCTGAATATCACTACCAGCACCCATGCGAACTGCTTGAAGTTTCTTCATAAGAACTTGCTTCTTCGCCATGTTTGCTTTCTTTTCCTTTGATGCTAATGCAGGATCTGGTTTTGTCTCCATCTCCTCCCTTACTTCATCAGGGAAAACTTTAATAAGTTTCTTGTTATTAACTCCATCACCTGTAATTTTCTTTTCTTCAGTATGTTTCTTCTCAACGAGTCCTTTGAAATCAGTCCAAACTTTATCTTCACTTGAAGCAATTGCTTTACCAATAGCCTTACGACGCTTCATAAGATACTTATCAGAACTATCCTTATCACCATCATTATCTACATCACCATCTTCTTTTCCAACTGGATCTAAACCTTGCTTTGCTTTTGCAGTAGACTTACCTTTATACTTCTCAGATTTAGTAGGTTCACCATATGCAGTCATCTCAACAGATGAGATATTTGGATTACTACGAAGATCAGAAATCTTTGAACGACTTGCCATTCTTACATATGAATTGCCAGTCTTTTTATCAGTAACTCTTACCTTAAAAGTTTTCTCATCAGTCTTCTCTTCTTCGTTTATATCTTCAGAACTAGGAGTACCATCACCATGCTCTATAACTTTACCATTAGCATCTTTCTGATGATGCTCTACGAATACTCTATATAATGCTCTTGCTGTATGCTCTTGAACCAAATCTTTTACATCAATATATCCTTCACCCATAAGCATTTGTTTTGCTCTTGCCTTTATAGCAGGTGCAGAAGGTGACTTTGCAAGTTGTGATAAAAATGCCTTTCTCATTGCAGCAGGATCGATACGACCACCTGCCTTTGCTTTCATACTTTGCTTTACTTTATAGCGTGTATCGTATGCAAGTTGTCTCGCCTGTTTATCGATTTTTTCCTTTGCTCCAACCGCAGGAGCTGCCACTGGTTTGTCCATTAATTTATTATTTGGATTTTTTTCTATATTTATTTATAAAGTGTCGTCCGTAACTACTTCCGGGAACCATAGTTTCTGCGTATTTACGGTGTGCATCAGTGCCAACTTCCCTTTGATTTGCAGGGACACCAGACTGTGTTGTTCCATTTACAATTGATTCTGATACATCTTTAATCCATGATTTAAACATAAAGTTCTCCTCGGTCACACAGATCAAATGATTTGCACCACGACGAATGATACGACCAACTAGTCCATTATTCATATTCTCTACCATCTGACCAACACGATATATTTTTTCTTGTACATAATTATCACGAAGACCTTTCCAATCAAACTTAGGTGCAATCTCCCACATGTTGAAACCTTCTTTAACATTCATTGCAGTTCTTATCTTCTTAAACAATTCCTCTGCATCCTTTTGATTAAGTGATTTGGGTACACCTTTCATAAAGGTTTTGATGTCTCCTTCAGCAGCAGCCTTTCTCTGCTTTGATGCAGACATACCTGTTATATCATCTGAATCTGGATCACGATCACCAGCAGATTTAATCTCTAATTTATCAAACTGATATAACTTACCATTATAATTACCTGTTAACTTCTCAAACTCTTTAACACGATCTGCTCCACCAAGTATACGAACATTTGCATATCCATCAGTATGTGCCTTCTTTAATACATCAAAGATAGTTCGATTTGCTTTATCATTTACAATCTTATCCTTATGCTTTGGAAACATCTTTTGCATGACAGATACTTTTGTATCAGCATCTAATGGATTCTTCTTCTTATCCTGAGTTCTTGAAGGAACAATCATATAGTCATTATCATCTGAAGATGATGCTACAGTATCTAATAATTTTTCATGACCTGTTGTTGGTGGATTAAAACGACCAAATGCAATCGTCAGAGTTCCTTTCGTCTTCTTGACCTCTGGGGGTTGCATTGTCATTGTTGGTTCTGCTGCAGGTTCGGCAGATGATGCTACTGATAATCTCTTTTCTTTATCTGACTGTGGTGGATCTTGCTCGCCTACTTTCTGTCTTTTATTATAAAACTTTAATGTTCCTTTTTCAGTCTTTGCTACAAACTCTCCCTTTTTATCGTACCATCCTCCATGACCGTCACCCTTCAGACCCATTCTTGTGGCCTGTTGAACAGCATTTGATTCTGATAAAAATTGGAATAGTGATTTCATCTGCAAAGTTTCATTGTGATCGTCTTTTCATTCGCGATCAGATAATTTATTAACTTTTGTCTCATTATAACATATTTATCTTTCTTTCGTTTATGCTTTTTATTTTTAATTAATTTTTCAAATGCCTGAAAACAATGATATAAAAAATCATTATATCTTTGTCTTCTGTTTGTTGATTTCGATTCAAAGGATCGAATGAGTTCGTCGATGTTAATCATTTCTTTTTGTAGTCACACATAATATGAGATGGATATAGTCCACCTTGTTTATTTCTAAGGTTGAACATAAACTTATACTTACTACTCTCACAATGAATATCTAGTCTTTTACCAGACCCTCTTGCTCCACCATAATGTAATTTAACTTTACCAGTTAACTTTGAACTTGTTTTCATCAACTGTTCTGTCATTTCAAATGTAGTAAATTTAGGGCCACTTTGATGAACCATATAGTAATTATATCCAATTGCATATTGCAATAGATCTTCAATCTTAGTTGTCTGACATTTTTGAGTTACATCTACAACTTTTCCTTTATAACCTTTACCATATTGATTGAAGATTCTAGCATATTCTATCTTATCAATATTAAACATTTCAAATAATGCACTACCAATATTATTTTTATAACCCTTAAAAGAATTTTTATAATCTTTATCTGTAAAAATTGTTTTTACACCAGAGTTGATAAATGTCAATGTATCTCCAAACTTGCATGAAAGATAAATTTGTTTTGCACCTCCAAATGTAGCAGTAATATCTGAGACTGTGCTTCCAATATCTTTAGTTTTTTTACCACCTGCTGTTACATACAAACCACCAGAATAGTTTAGTGGTCTTGGTTTATTTGCACCTCCAACTTTAATTGCTTCAGAGATACCTCCTTTTATTTTCTGGTTTTTATTAATAAGTGCGATCAACTCTTTTGCTTGATCTTCATATTTTGTATGTTCACAAATACATTCTATTTCACATTGAAGACTTTTTAAAAATTCATCTTCATAAGCATTTCCCCTATTACCACCACCTTGACCACCAAACTCAGAAGTTTTTTGCAAGTCACCCAATCCAAGAGTTGCAACAGTATTATCATTTTGAAATTTGCCAACAAGAAGAATTTGATTTCTTGGGCCTGTTAACTCCATGTTCTCTTGCATCCTTGCAAGTGCCTCTTGATAATCACCAGATTGATCTGATAAGTATGATACGACTTCATCACCATCAACTTTAAAAACTAAGTATGATGGAGCAAAGATACCCTCTTTTGGTTTACCATTTTTTCTTTTTACATTAAAAAGATTCATGCGATGATCCATCTCAAAAAATTTTTTCAAGAAGATTTCCTCATTACCTCTTTTTCCCAAATCAGATTTGGTTAAATTAGCCATTACTTTTTAAAGTACTTTTTTATTACTTCAACTTGATCTTCATACTTAGCGATCATGTTCAATTCTTCTTCTATTGCTTCCACAATATTAGAGTGCTCACCTATACCTACTGGGTTTGTTAAGTATACCTCTACATTTGCTACATGTTTTTGAATGTCACCTTGTGCATGAGCTAGAAGTGCTTTGATTAATTGATCTCTCATGATGTTTAAGTTTCTTCAACTATTTATCTTTTACTTCTTCATTATAGCATGGTTTTCCAAAAGTTTTATAATTTAGTTGCTCTTTTAAAAACACTATTTGTGCATTCAAACTTTTGTTTTCTTTTTCTAAAGTTTTAATATGTTCTTCGTATACAGTGATCATACTTTCTAATTTGTGATTTTTAGTTTCTAAATCCCAGTCCATTTTAGGGGTTGTCATAGTATATTATAAGTTTAACAATTGCTTTATCTATCGTCAATAGACCGATTCTCTGAATAATGAACATCAAAGTCTCCACCGGGATATCTCTTTTTTAACTTGTTTACATTACCTTTTATCACATCATCAAGTGATACATTGAGTGCTGCACATGCTTGCATTACATACCACATAACATCACCGAGTTCAATAACAAGATGATCGTGATTGTCTTCGTTCCATGGCTTTCCTTGGAAAATAACTTTCTTAACGATCTCCATAAACTCACCACCTTCAGCACTAATCCCAACAGCAGCAGTAAGAAGCCTGTGAATATTGGCACCCTTTCCGTCAAGGGTACTAAGACTCTCAAGAAAAGATTGATAATCTTTACTGGGATCGGATGTGACACCATCCACGAATATAGCATACTTATTAAGGTCAACTTGTTTATCAGTATAGTTTATATTTGGTTGCTGTTCGTTGTGTGTGTTGTAGTCTCCAGACATAATTAAAATTTAAATTCGGCAAAAGTTTTTTTAGGAACCTTTTCTTCAGTATACTCCTCTTTGGTTCCAGAGTCAAGCACATCTTCCTGTGCCTTCTGTTCACAGTCATATAATCTCATCTTTGCACGATCAATACCTACGATAAATCTTTTGTATATAGTAGGATCATTATACCGATTCTTGAGTTGTTTGACCATTATCTGTCCCAACCCCTCAAGCTCCTCCGTACTAATAAGAGCGAACATAAGATCAGCAGTGGCAGGAAGACCGAATGACTCGCTTGTATCAGTAAGATCCACATCACTGCTAGCAAAACCAGAGCGAGTCGTCTGAGTAGCGGAGAAGATAGGAACATTAGCCTCAACTGCAAGACCCCTGAGCTCTTCAGCAATCGCCTTAATATAGGAATACGAGTTAACATTTGTTCCAGTTCTGTAACGAGAAGATGCACATATGTTTAAGTAATCTATGAATATTATATCAGGTTTAAATGATTTTTTCAATGCCAATTCATTAAGCAATGCTTTAAAATGTCCAGAATGTGCAGATGCAGTTGGATATTCTTTGATAATTAACTGTCCTTGTGTCTTACTTGATATCTTCTTAACCTTCTTATCAAACATTGGTTTAGGTAAATCGGTTAAGTTTTGTATCGGAGTGTTTAGTAAGTTTGCGTCAATTCGTTCAGCAATTTTCTCTTCTGCCATTTCCATTGTAATATAGAGTACATTCCGTCCTTGGAGCAACACGGAGCTAGCGAAGTGGCACATGAATAAAGATTTGCCGACACCTGTACCAGCCAACGCGATGTTAAGAGTCTTATTAGGTAAACCACCTTTGGTAATTTTGTTAAAGTATTCAAGATCAAAGGGGATTTTGTCTTCTGTTCTATGGTAGTACTCGTATCTGTCATCAGAGTTTAGTATGTAATCGTGTCCAATATTGTTATCGAAAGAAACAGCAAGTGCATCAGAAAGAATTGAAGGAATCGCATCACGATTTCTTTTCTCATCTTCACCATCAGCAATATGAATTGACTCCATCAAAGCAAGATAAATCGCACGGTCACGACACCACTTCTCAGTTGTATCTAATAACCATTGATGATCTATAGGTGAGTCATTTAATTCTTTACTGATATCATTAATGTTCTTAACTTCTTCTGCTGTTAAGTCTGTTCGATTTTCAACCTCAATATTTAGTGCTTCAAGAGTTGCACACGAATCATACTTTGTAATAAAAGAAACAAGTTCATCAAATATTATCTTTTCACTTCTTTCTTCAAAGAAATCAGATTGTATAAAAGGAATTGTTTTACGAGCATACTCTTCACTATAAACAAGATTCCGAAGAATCGTAGTTTCAATTCGTTCCATATGAGAATGATGCCTTTGAGATTTCGTCTAATTTTTCCAATACTTCTGGTGTGAAGTACTTTTCTGGTTCTGCATATATCTGTTTTGCATATATTTTCTTACCATCTATCTCATATCTACCAGCAACATTCTTCCACATACCACCGAGTTCTCCCAATTCAAGAAGACCATAGTATCTATCAAGACCTCTCTCATCATAGTAGAGTCTTATTTCGACTTGTTTGTTTTCTCTTGAGAGTCTACTTTTAGCCGTCTTAGCTTTAATAATGTTTCCAACAACCTCTGTCTTATCCTTTTCCTTTTTTTTGCTGAGATAAATGATTGTAGACGAGGCATATTTGAGGCCACTGCCTCCTCCCATTTCTTTAGTTGGGACATAAGATCCGATAACATCGTAAGTGTGGTTTGTAACTATAAGTGGAATATTTGCTTGACCAAGTTTTAGTGTGAGCATACGGAATGCTCCCTTAACAAGTTGAGATTTGGTCATGTCTCTAACCTGTTTATCATCTAATGCGTCTCTTATTTCCTTCTCTGTAGAGAGCATACCTAAAGAGTCTAACACAAACATACAGGGTTTGCGACTCTCCTCTTCTGTCTTGAGGTATATATCTACTGCACGAAGTGCTTTACTTCTAAACTCTTCAATTGTTACGACATTGACAACAACCAACCGTGATGTATCAATTCCACGAGACTCCAGTAATCCTTTAGTGACTGCTGCTTCAGTGTCAAAATAGAGACAATACCCATCAGGGTTAGTGTCCAAAAAGTTCTTGACGACAGCAAGTGCAAAATAAGTTTTACCAGTAGACGACTCACCAGCAATGGCAGTAATACGATTGCTAGAAACCCCGCCAAGAATAGACCCACTAATGAGTCCATTAAAAATGTAGGATCCAGTGTCAATGAATCTTTCAGTTTCATCAATATCCGACGCAAGTTGCGTATATTCATCCCCGATCTCTTTTACTATCTCTTTTAAAAAATCCATACTATGTTTCAATGTTGTATTCAATAGTTACTATTTTAGATGACTTACCTTGACTATTCCCATAGGAGTTGTAAGTAATCTTACCTTTGAGTTGTTTTGCAATGTCATCAAGTTGTTGCAAAAGTTCTTTTTCATCTTTCATTATATCACCATATTATGTTCTTCGCGAAGAATCCTTTTGTAAGGCCCTCCGGGATTTGCATCCATAACTTCTTGAACTAACTTCATTTTATCATATAAATCACCACACTTATCTTCACTCTTTCGACATCTCCACAGTGCAGTAACTATGTAGTCGAACTCTTGTTTATCAATTGGTAAGTCCATTATGTAAAAAATAGTTCAAGGTTTACAGTTTTTTCGACATTCCACCCAATAGCATCAAGTATTGCTTTAAGTGGTTCTAAGAAACTCTTCTCAAATTGTAGTTCATAATCTATGTATTTGTCAAGTTTAAGTTCTCTTGGAAAGTCCTGAATAAAGGATACTACATTTTCTTGGATGATGTTTGGTTTTTTAAGATATATGAATTTGATCTTTTCACCATTACCAATCAGTGAATACTTCTTGTCAAGTTTATTCTTTTTAATATAGAAATTAAAAAGCAATGCCCCACGAGCATGTATCGGTGTGCCTTTACAATAGATGTCTGTGCGTGAATGATACTTCTTGACATTTGATACTGTGCGAGGGAATGCAATCTCTTCTGGTGGAAGTGTTTTGAACTTTGTACGACATTCATCAATATAATCAATCACTTCCTCTTCAGTTCCATTCATCATAATCTTGAGACCATTCTTAATCATTGTGCGACAAGGTGCAGGAGTTGAGGATTTAACTGCCTCAATACCCATCATCTTGAGATTAGGTTCTTCATATCTTACACCCTCACTATCCCATACATTTAGAATATATCTTTTCTTTGCTGTCCATATACCACGCTCTGCGATGTTTTCCCTTTTCATAAACATCATTTGATCATAAGCATTTACATAATTTGCTAATTCTTTGTATGATGTGTCGATGAAGGGTTCAAACTTCTCTTCACAAATTTTATCGATGAACGAAACAATGCTCTCAGCATCCTTCTCTCTATCTTTGTAGACAACATCCACCAAAGGGCCAAGATTGAGATAGATTGAATCAGTATCACTAGCAATAACATAATCGGTATCTTCTGTTTTAAGGATTTTATTTAGATAAGCATTCATCTTATTCTCAATCCATCGAATACTTACCTGACCTGAAAGAGTGATTGCTTCAGCATTTGCTAGTTTGTAATAACGAAAGTACTGATTGCCGATAGCACCATAAGCACTATTAAGTTGTATCTTCCTCGCCATTTGAATGTTGTTACATCTGGAAATCTCTTTCTCAAGAGTTTTCGTCTTCGTCTTTTCATATTGTTGCTTTGCCTCCAACATCTTCTTTTTATATATTGTTCGATCTTTGTAGATCTTTTCCATCAATTCAGGTAAGAATCCACGAACATCTTTACGATACATTGCACCATTTGCACAGACAGCACTGTCTTTATACAATTCAAAGTTTACATCTTCTGCGAGGATTTTATCAACAGTAGCAGAGGGATGCCTTTGATCAATAAGAGTTTCTGGAGAAATATTATACTGCATAATCAAATGCGGATATAGAGAGTTAAGGTCAAAACTCACCACCCAATCATACTTTCCGGGAATTGGTTCTTTAACATATGCACCTGCATACTTTTCATTCTTTTGTGATCGATTCTTTGGAGGAATAACAATATTTCTTTTTTTAAGATAATTATAGATGATGGTATCCCACATACGAACCTGCGAGAATACATCAACATAGTTTGCTTTTGCATCATATGCCATTGTAATTGCAAGTTCAATCAACTTCATCTTATCTTCCAAGCGGTCAACAAGTTCCACATCAATGATGTTGTATTCAACAAACTTCTGCCAACCTTGTGTATAAAAGTCCTTGAATGTATCAAACTCACTGTGATCTAACTTCTTCTGTCCAAGTTCAACACTTGCAATATAATCCAAACGATAGGACTCTTGTGCCTTGTATGTAAATTTCTTGTAAAGATTTAAATAATCAAGTTGAGTAATGCCACCAACATCATATGCAATATTCTTACGACCTGCAATATAAATCTCATCTTCAGTAACAAGGCCCCAAGGAGAAAGTCTCTTCATTAACTTAGAACCAAGAACTCTTTCCAATCTACGCGATAGATAGGGGATATCATATAATTCAATGTTCCAACCTGTAATTACTTCTGGAGTATTCTCTTCAATCATCCACCAGTTGATAAAAGCATTTAGAAGTTCATACTCTGAATTGAATGACTTGTAAATGACATTATCTTGTTTGTTATTAAATGGCCCCTGACCCCATGTGCGAATCTGTTTTGTTGTATAGTCCTGTATTGATATAAGTAGTATTTCTTCTGCCGAAGATTCTACATCAGGGAATCCATTCTCAGACTTCACCTCAATATCAAGTGTAGTTAATTTAATCTTGCTTATATCAAACTTGACTTCTGGTTCCGGATACATCTCAGAGATGTATTGATAGATATATCTGTCATTTCCGTAGATATCAAAATTCTGTACACCATCATATCTTTTGAAGAACTCACGACAATCACGAACTGAACCGGGATTGATTGGTTCAACAGATTCACCAGTAAGAGTCTTATACTTAGTATTCTTTTTTGAAGAGACGAAAAGAGTTGGGGCAAAAGATTCTCGTACCATGAAATGTTTACCATTCTCATAACCACGAACTAAAAAATTATTTCCAACTAATTGAACATTAGTATAGAATCTCATTGTTTCCCCTCAAGATATACAATTATTTTTTTGATGCCCTCTATATCATCACCATGCAAACCCATAGATGTATTACATTTTTTACATATCCAACCACGAAACTCTTCTTTGACTGAATCATGATCAAAACACACACCTGACATTTCTTTATCATGAGTCATTGAAATGCCACAACATTCACAGGGAGTTCCTGCAGGAGGTTTTGTATATGTTCCTTTTTTCTTGATAGCAACTCTTTTAGTCCTATCAGAATGTGTCCGACATGATATACAGATCTTACGACGAAATCTTTGTGAACCATAACAATTCCAACCAAAAGCATCAATAGGTTTTATCTCCCCACATTTATTACACTTTCGAGTTGAATCCTCTTCTAATTCAATTCCAAGTGCTTCAGCAAGTGCATTCATCAGGCAATCAAATCAAGATACTCAGCCAGTATAGCAGATGTTGGAGTAACTAGTGTAAGAATACTGTCAGAATGTATCATCATTTCAGTCTGTGATGTATAATCCAACCAAGTTTCTAGTTTATATTCATCATTTTCTTTGACCATTTTATATGGTTTGATCATTTTACAATCAGGGCCACCAAGTTCGGTATCCATTTCCATGATCTGTGATATCAATAAATCACCATTCTTAAGTAGTAAGCAATTAATAATCTGATCCATTTATCTTCTCCGTATACATTTTTTTGACGCTTTCAATTGGTTCGACTAAGGCAACTACCTGATTTACAGATACAGGTACATCTTCCTCATCACTAATTATAATCCAACTTGTCAGTGTAATTTCAACTGATGTCTTTGGATCTTTTTCTTCGGTGAGATATACCGGTGAGTTTATAACAACCTTATGAGGTTTGTTAAACAGATATGCGATTGGTTTATCTTCAGATACGATTTCTTTCATATCTGCAATAATCTGATCACCTGATTGAAGAACTGCAAGTTTGATTGACATCTTTAATAATAATTAAAATGGCAGATTCCTATAGCCGCTATTCCTGAACCTACCAAAGGGGAACACCGCAGCCAGTATTTCTCTGACTCTTTTATTATACCATAAAAAAAGGGATCGTCAAGATCCCTAAAGTATTGCTTTCATAATAAACTCATTAGATAATATAGGATCACCAAATAGATCTAATTGTATTTGATCTGCATCTACCTCAACATCATCCTTATTCTTACGACAATGCAACCAGTAATAAGTACCATTCTCCCTCTTATAGAAGAAACTGGTGTTGTGTGAGTCTAGACATGCTACATGAAGCACATATGGATATGTTACCTTACGATTTGGATCTGGTTTGGTTGACTTACCCATGCTTCCATACATGGGTTCTTTACCACTACCATGAGCAGAAGGTGTGTCTCTTATGACATGCCAATCATAACCTGTCATATTTAAAGGTAATCCTTTCTTGCATGATGATCTGGTACTATCTTACCCAACTTAACGGTAAGAAGTCCATCTTTGAATTGAACCTCTCGGACTTCAACATCTTCTGAAAGTGCCCATTCTCTTGTGAAAGATCTCTGAGCCAGTCCTTGATGGACATACTCGGATCCTGTCTCCTTAGTTTCTTTCTGTCCCTCAACAATAAGTTTTCCATATTCAGTGTAGACCTTAAGTTCTTTTTTACCAAATCCTGCAAGAGCAATCTCAAGTAATGACTCAACATTATTTACATGAATTAGATTGTAAGGTGGATAGTTTGTTGCGGTTTCGTAACTATTAAAAAAGCGGTCAAGGTAATCATCCATACCAATCCCGTTCTTTGAAATTATTTTCATCAACTCTGGTAAGTTTGCAGAGTGATATCTCTGTAGTGAAGTCATAGTTCTCCTTTTAAGCGAGTGTAAATTATGTCCCCGAAGGCGACATTACTATTTAACCATATAAACATTATAAAGGGGATGTTGAATCCCCTACTTTTTTATTCAGTTTCTTCTACCTTTTTCTTCTTACTTCCTATATTATACTTTGTTTCCAATATCCATTCACCCTTATCCTTATAAGATAATACTTTGATTTGATTTAAAGGTGCTACATCTTGTATAGAATCGGCACTTACAATACCAACAAGTCCCCAATCTACCAATAATTGTGCTATGCGATTTCTTCTTTGTACATCATTTGAAGTAAGATTGGCATGCTTACCATCTAATGCAAATAATTCTTTGAAGTGTACTAAAAAATACCTTCCCTGTTTGTGTAAAATATGACAAGACTGATATATTTTCTTTTCTTTTCTTGATGCAACACCAATACGAGTCAGTGTTTCTCTCACCTTCAGAAAATCATCTGGTTCATTTAATGTCACTTCAACCATTTGGTTTGGATCCCAATTCACCTGTGGTTCCTTAAGAACACTCATTGTCTTCCTCCAATATCAAGTTTAGATTTAATAAAATTCAGTTGTTCTTGTGTAAGAATCTTTAGAATCTGTTCCGCTTTTGCATTACTACATTCATAGTATGTCTTGACACTATCAAGTTCTTTGATTTTGTCTTTACGAAGCCAAGGAGAAAACCTTCGTTTTTTCCTCACTATATGTATAAAAAAGTCATGTTGCATCTTCTTTGGTAGAAATGGATACTTATTCATTTCATTTGCAAACATAACTGTGTCAAGATGTCCTGATAAACACTTGTTAATTATGAAGGAAGGATATTCTTTTTCTATTGATGGATCTTCATCAATTTGATTATTTTTGTTTAGGTTGATCGAGTTCAACCAATCTTTCAGTTCCATCAGTTTCATTATCAAAGTAGGAAGAACATGAGCAGACAAGATTACGATCACCGTAAACATTATCTATTCTTGCTACTGCAGGCCAAAACTTACTAGTTTGTTCTACAGGATATGCTGCTTGTTCTCTGGTATAATTATACACCCATTCTGTTGAACTTACAACCCTTGCAGTATGTGGTGAATTCTTCACTATCTCAGGTATTGCAAATATTTCTCTCTTAATCATCTCCATTGCTTTTGCAAATCTTTTCAATTCATCTAAAGATTCTGATTCAGTTGGTTCAACCATCATCGTATTTGCAACTGGCCATGATAATGTAGGTGCATGAAAACCATAGTCCATTAGTCTCTTTGCAATATCCTCTGCTGTAACGGGAAAATTGCGACAATCAAATATACATTCATGTGCGATTCGATCATTATCTCCTCGATATAATACTTTAAAATATGGATCAATTTGATGTGCCAACCAGTTAGCAGATAGTAAAGATACTTCACTTGCCTTTCTGAGTCCTTCTCCACCCATCATTCTTATATACATCCAACTGATAGGTAAAATTGATGCACTACCATATTCTGCTGATGATACTCGATGAGTCACAAAAGGTGTTAGATGTTCTGCAACACCAATCGGGCCAACTCCGGGGCCTCCACCACCGTGAGGAATACAGAATGTCTTATGTAAGTTAAGGTGACATACATCTGCACCATAGTCACATGGTTTTGCAAGACCAACCTGTGCATTTAGATTTGCACCATCAAGATATACCTGACCACCATTCTCATGAACGATTCTACAAATATCTTTGATAGTTGGTTCAAATACACCATGAGTCGATGGGTATGTAATCATAATACATGAAAGTTCAAATGTATTCATGATTGCTTTCTTCTCTAAATCTTTTAAATCAATATTTCCACTATCATCACACTTGACTGGAACTATCTTCATGCCCGCCATGACAGCACTTGCAGGATTAGTTCCATGTGCACTCTCCGGTATAAGACAAACATTTCTCTTATCATCATCGTTACTTCTATGGTAATCTTGTATTGCTAATAGACCTGCATACTCTCCTTGTGATCCTGCATTTGGTTGTAGTGATATAGAATCAAATCCTGTGATCTCACATAACCATCCTTTTAATTCCTTGATAATAATATCATAACCAATTGTTTGAGATGCTGGTGCAAATGGATGAATGTTTGCAAACTCTGGCCATGAAACTGGCATCAGTTCTGATGCTGCATTTAATTTCATAGTGCAACTGCCAAGTGGCATCATACCATTTACTAATGAGAAATCTTTTGAAACTAACTCATTAATATATCTCATCATATTTGTTTCACTATGATAATTGTTAAATACTTCTTGAGTCAACCAAGGTTTAGTTCTCTCTGGCACACCTAACCAATGATAATCTCCGATTGAATCGATCACATGATCAATAGTGTCAAATTTATTTGTAATATCTAATTGAGAATCTACAAGTTGTTTTAGTTCTTCTAATGTCGTACATTCATCTAGTGTAATTAAAGTGTGACCGTCTTCATAACGAACATTAAATCCTTCTAAAGCAAGAAAACTTTTAAAACGAACAGTATCAAATCCTTCAGACTGATCAACTTCTATCCCACACCATGCTAATGCCTTTTGTAGGGTTTGCCTATATCTTAATACTCTGGTTGCTATTCTTTTCAGACCTTCCGCACCGTGGTAAGCAGCGTAAAAACCTGCCATATTTGCGAGGAGTGCTTGAGCAGTGCATATATTGGATGTTGCTTTGTCTCGTCTTATGTGTTGTTCCCTTGTCTGTAATGCTAGTCGTAGTGCTTTATTACCTTGGGAGTCTAGAGACTGCCCTACAATTCGTCCGGGAATCTTTCTCTTATACTTTTCATTTATTGCAAAGAATGCTGCATGAGGCCCACCAAATCCCATAGGTATACCAAACCTTTGCATACTACCAACTGCAATATCAAATCCCATCTCCCCTACAGGTTTCATTAACACCTGTGCCATTGGGTCTACAACCGCAATCTTCATACACTTATATACATCTGCAATACGAATAAGTGCATTCGGATCACGAAGTCTACCTTTATTATTTGGTAACTGAACTAATAATCCAAAAGCATCATCAAAATCTTCTAGTGCTGCTACAGTATGCCAATCAAGTAATTTTATTTCTATCCCTAAAGGTTTTGCTCTTGTTTCTAATACTTGTAATGTTTGAGGAAATACTTCACTATCAACCAAAAATACATTTTTCTTAGATGCACTATGAGCAAGTAACATTGCTTCTGCTGCTGCAGTTCCTTCATCTAACAAAGATGCATTTGCTATTGGCAACCCAGTAAGTTCTGTAATCAGTGTTTGATAATTAAATAATGCTTCTAATCTACCCTGAGATATCTCTGCCTGATATGGTGTATAAGATGTATACCATGCAGGATTCTCAAAAACATTTCTTTGTATTACTGGTGGTGTAATTGTACCATAGTATCCTTGACCAATTAAGGATCTTTTAACTCTATTCTGACTTGCTATTTCTTTTAATTCAGTAAGTGCCTCTTGCTCACTACACCCATCAGGTAGTTTATAATCCCCTCTTAATAATATAGAATCTGGAACTATTTGTCTGACAAGTTCATCCAAACTAGAAAGACCCAAATCCTCTAGCATTTGAGTCTGTTCTGCCTCTGATGGGCCGATGTGTCTAGAAATAAATTCTGTCATTAAATACCTTGATCTTTTTGACTTTTAAAGAAATCTGATAGTGTTGATTGCAATTGACCTTCATTTTCTTTTGGATCTAATTTATTATAACCTTTAATTTTTTTCCAATCATTATACATTGCCTGTAAGAACCAACTTGAAGCAAGACTATCTGCTCCTGATTCTAATAATTGAACTTGTCTTGAAGATAGTTGACGAGATTTGATGTCAATATATTCTGATCTCCAGTTAGAGTCATCGTAAAGTGGTGTTGCCATTATCCGTATGTAAAAGTTTTTCCTTTGATTTGTGATTGACCTTCTGGGTTTTTACCCTGTGGTTTGAATTTACCTAATTTAACATTTTTTGCTTTGCCCAATCCACCTTTGCGTGTTGCTGATAGTGTACCAGTTTTTTTCGTTTGTGTCAACACAGAGTCCTGTCCATACTTTTTACCAAGTGCCTTTACAGTTTTCTTAAACTTTCTCTTACCCATCTTACCTGATGAGACAACATGACTTCTCTCTTTAACTTTTTTCTCTTCACCAGTCTTCTTATCTTTCTCCATATATGAACCAGTTACTTTCGTAGCACCACCTAGACCTTTACCACGAATATCTTTATCTAATTGCTTTGCTCTTGCACTATTTTCCTTTGCAGACTTACCTGCTCTGGATGCAGACAATGCGGCCATTCCACCTTTATCAGACTTGCTTTTTATTCTAGAAAGACTACTCTCGTCTAAAAACTCTTTAAATGTCTTCATCCCTTGCAACAGTTTTTAAGTATTTATTATCTAATGATTTGTATGTCATCATCCTGTGTCCATAGTTCTACCTTATCTCTAAATCTACCTTCTGCCTTTAACTTATCATATCTTTTAGTTGCTTTCTTCTTCCACCATGTAAGTATGTTCTCAAGATGAAACTTATCCCAGTTTTGACCATGAACTAATTTATCTTGTTCACCATTAATAACTTCACGAACATTTGCATAACCATAATCAGATATGTAGAATCTCTTCTTTTGAGTTAGATTGAGAGCCATATCAATAATGCCTGTAAACTGTTCCAATTCATTTTTCATATCATACTCTTTCATAGAGTTTTTAATTATAGATATCATCTTTGATTGTCTCTTCATCTTCTTAGAAGATGCTTTATTATCAGTCAATGGAGTATTATCATTCCATTCTTTAAAACGATTATGTAATTTATGAAATGCATCATCATGAAGCAATGGAGTAAATTTACTTTCAGTTAATCCTTTGTATCTCATGAATGGTTTTAAACCATCATACTGAGATGCCGATGTTGTAGATCCATACAAAGATGTTGTTTCAAATAATGCAATCTCTTTATCAAATACTTTAGATATAGTTTCTCTAGCAAAATGTGAACAACATAATAATGCTAACAATTTACCACCAAGATAATTATATCCAAATGGTTGCGAGGGAACAATCACAAAACCCATCGCAGTATGTCTATTCATTAAACTTAGATTAGCTGGTTTACCTAACCAAAGATTTCTAGGTTTGGAATTGATTGTAGGAGAACCAAATCGGATAAATCCAATAAGTTTCTTTGTATTCTTTTCATATACCATCCAACGCAACTCTCTACCGGGAATATTTGCTTCATTATTATGAGATGATACAGCACCCAACATTGTCTTATAATAATCTTGAGGTAAACCATTTTGAAATCTATCACCGACAAAACGAATATCAAACTCCATATCGTTTGGATGAATATCTTCATTTAAAAATTCATCTTCAAAAGATGTAAGTGCACTAAAACTTTTAATAGTTTCTTTTTTAACATATCTAAGGTAATCTTCTATATTTCCCATACGAGAAAAATACTGTATAAACTCATCAGCAGCCCATAGAGTATTATCTTTAGAAATAAGATTAATCGTCATGGTCATCCCAAGGGTCTGTTAAATCTTCATTGGCAAAGAATCCTTTATAGATTCCATAACCTGTGAGTAATACCATCATTATAGCAATAGAAATGACAGTTGTATACTCCGGTGAATATGATGCATGCGGAATCATTTAAATCTCCATTCTCTTTCATCTAAAACTTCATTAATAAGTTCTTTTAATTCTTTCTTAAGAGTGTCAGATAGAAGATTCATTTCATTCTTTACCATAGGTGGAATAGCATCACGCTGTTCTTGAAGTGATTTACCGCCACTCTTCTCAGATCCAAATGACATTCCTTGAGTATCAATCTTCATAATTTTCTATTGTTTCCCAAATGATATAGTCATCAGGATTAACCATTGGCATATATCCTCCACTATTTCTTCTTGGTATAGTAATAATATCAATAGTCTCTTCAAACCATCTATTCATTGATTTTGCCATCTGACGATATCCAGTGCCGACATAGACTTGGCCTGCAACAACTGCGACTGTTGCTATACCCCAGAATAAGTAATAACTTGACGATTTCATTTGTGCTTTTCTTTTTGTGAATGTTGATTTAGTCATTTTGATCTTCACGCGGATAATAGACCTCAACATAAGAATTACATTGAGGACATGATAAATTTGTAACTATACTATACTCTGGAGTCATGTCCATGTCAAGGTCATGATCCCCACCCCAGATTAATTCAGTGTTACAGTGCCAACAGTTCATTCAATAATATCCTCTAATTTGTATAGAGAAATAAATTCTATCTTATTATTTTCCCATATGATGTGATCATCTTGTCTATCAACGATTGCAACAACACGATTCACAATGTAACCTGCATCACGCAAAACATTTACTGCTTTGATTGCACTACTACCTGTTGTAGTTACATCTTCTAATACTGTAACGATAGATCCTTTAGGTGGTTTGTTACCTTCAATAACTTCTTTTGTTCCATATCCTTTCGGATTCTTTCTTACGATCAAAGCATCAATATGTTTACCAGAGTAGTATGCTTTCTGTGCGATACCACAAACTAAAGGATCAGCACCAAGAGTAAGTCCACCAACTGCTACAGATTTATCTTCCACATGCTCTATCATTAAATGTGATAGAAGTGCATTTCCCTCACAGGATAAAGTAACAGGTTTACAGTTAATATAATGCTCCGATTCTTTACCAGAAGATAAGGTAAATTTACCTTTCTTGTATGCTCTTTCTCTTAGAAGATGTAGTAATGTCTTTCTATGATTTTCCATCAGAGAATTAATTGTTTAGTTGGTTTTGATATCTTACCAAACATTGAATTGTATTGTTCGATAATCTCATCTTGAGGATCTCCAATATAAACCACATATTTTTTAGTGACTTCAAGTTTATCTTTTTGAAGTAAAGGAGACCAAGGAGCAAATGCGATTTGTCCTTGTTTTTGTGACGGTACTGCCACAATCGGATCAGTGATTGTTATTGAATCAGTGTCCTCTTTTGTAATGTCAGCGATTACATCTTCGCCAGACCACATACGAATTAATTTTACAGTCATTTGAATTCACACTCCACCATAATTTCGGTTAAACAAGCTAATAGGTTAATTTCCTGATCTGCCACAAATGCTACTTGGTATTGATATTTAGCCAAAACAAGAATGGCAGCAGGAATAGAACTAGCGACCAAGGTTTCATACAAACTATCGTAAATGCGACGAAACAATAAAGTGGTATCATTATCCAAGTTAGTGTTGACCCATTTACGGACTTCAGAAAAGTTTTTTTCCTTAAGACTCTTAGTAAGTTCATTAATTGAAACATCAGAAAAGGACGCTAGAATGCCGGAATCTATTTCACCTCCGACTGAGTATCTTTGACACTCGTTGAGGACTCTCCTCCAGTCAGGAAAGTGTTTACTGATTAACTCAGCAACAACTTTCTTATCACTCTTTATGTTCTCTTTGTCAAGAATATAATTAATCCTTGCAAAGAACTGTGCTGCTATTGTTGGTTTGTCTTTTTTATTAA
>Ga0181402_1000221_pt1 | contig 21429 bp, 20 predicted proteins | sample 25SPOviralmetaG_FD_130131 | JGI IMG/M metagenome (GOLD analysis project Ga0181402, IMG submission 130131) | Marine viral communities from the oligotrophic San Pedro Time Series (SPOT) site, San Pedro Channel, CA, USA - 25 SPOT_SRF_2011-08-17 | ecosystem: Environmental > Aquatic > Marine > Strait...
AGTTCTGTGACGAATGGCTAAGTGTAGAACCTGCCACGTTAAACTGTGGTTGCGACGACATGATGGTAATACACAATATTAAACAACTAACAGAGGAGAAAGTAGATGGCTAAATGGAGTGGTGTATATCTTGAGGACTGTCACACGTTACTCAAGAAGATTGAGAAGAAGTTGGCAAAGATTGTGGACGAAGATAGCAATCATCAAACAATATATCTAGGTTTGGAAGACGGAGGTGGTCCAGAAATTGACAACGAAAGATATAAACTTGCCAAAGAACTACAAGACAAAATTAAAAAATGGAGAAAGGAGATGTACAATGAGAATGATAGATAGAGAGTTTGAGGTTGCCGTGAGTGAACTTAACGAATGGACACCACAACGAACTAAGATACACATACCCGATAGCAATGTCGATAATACAATCGCTATCAACAATAAACTTGTCAGCTTGGAGGAGCAGTATATTGAGATATTTGCGACACGAGTGCAGAGAGAGGTGCGTGGTATCAAGTTTGGTGTGAAAGCGAATGGTAGCTATCAGCATAAGAAGTTTGTGTACATGGAGGGTTATCCATACACTATGGGATACTTACACTATGGCGACCCAAGAGAGAATGCCGAACAGAAAGTAAACCATTTCTGTGTGTCATCACCTATTATACAAAACGCCAAGTACGCAGACTACAATCAGAACTATGCCATGAAGATGTCGGTCAGCTTGGAGCAAGGCGTGAAGAACGCAAAGCGATACTTGCAACCCGTACCGTGGGGTGTGGTGGCAAATATGAACTTCAGTTTGGTTCGTCATGCTTTCAATAAAGAACGCAATGTTTTTGAAGATGCTTTTGATGTATCTAAAGAGGGTTTGGGTTTACGACGTGACACGTTAGTGCCTGAACTGGCAAACCTAATTGACAATGGACACGTGTTCTTGGACAAAGACTTGCACGAGAAAATTGTGGACTTGGTAGCCAAACGTAAAGCGTATGAGGAGGACAAGCAAAAACGTTTGGACTTGTATTTTGTGTATGCCTACATCAAGTGGGGTAAAGAAACCTATATCGTGATTGAGGTAGATAATGATGTTCCGCAGGGTTGGAAGAGATTACCTCACAAAGAGTATACTGCCGATACCTTGCCAGCGGAATTGAAAGGTAGGGTCATGTCTCTTAACGTGTTAGAGCAAGACACCTTTGTTGATGGTGTGGGCTATAAAGCTAGGGACAATATGTTCTATGTTTCACGGTAACACACAGGATTACACGTTATACCAAGTAAAGGTAGACCCTGACACAAAAAGAGTTCATGTGTCATGTTTAGGTATGTATTGTGTTGACAGTGGGTTAAAAGATTGGTATGAAAGTGTAGACGATTTACCTAAGTGGGTTCGAGACAAGTTAGCCGTTCTAATGATGCTCGAACCTACGCTAGATTATAAGTCGGAGGTAGGGTATAGAGCAAACGACTACGAGTTCTATATCCATGTCAGAGAAAAATGTTAGTGAATCACTAACAAAATAGATGTGGGTGACTTTCGGGTTGCCCACATTTGAAACCAGTTTTTTTGAGGGATACATGAAGAAAAAGATAGCAAAAAGAAAGTTCACGAAGAAGATGAGAGAGAATGGTGTAACAGTTGCCTTGCCATTTGAAACAGATTGGCACGTGATAGATTATGATGAGGGTGATGATGACTTCACAGTAACGTGTGCTGATGCAGACGCTATGAATACTGGGGAGATTGTAGGCAGATACTCTACGTTTTTTGATGCGTGGATGGATGCAAAGTTTTTTGATAAGGATAGTACACAATGATGGCAATGACCCCAGAGGCAAAAGTAAAAAAGAAAGTAGCAGACCAACTCAAGAAGTTGGGAGCGTATTACTTCTACCCAATTACAAGTGGGTTCGGACGTAGTGGTGTACCAGATATAGTTGGAAGCTACAGAGGTAACTTTTTTGCGTTTGAATGTAAGGCTGGGAAGAACAAGCCTACAGCATTACAGGATAAGAACTTATCAGACATCAATGTAGCAGGGGGCATAGCCTGTGTAGTTAACGAAGAGAACATGATGGATATAGAAAACATATTAAAAGGAATAGACCCTGAACCCGAACAGATAGAAATGGACTTTCCAGTTCAATACGAATAATCTACCAAGTTTTTTAGTTTTTATTTTCCCTTGGTAGGACGTAAGCAGTGAGAGCGTTGACGTGCATATCTGTCGAAATCCACTGTAATGAAGGCAGGTTTATCATATATCCTTCCCTGTGACTTCATCATGGTAGGGCATGTAAAAACTTAGACCCCCCTCTCGAAGGGGGGCATTATAAAAAGAAAGAGAGAGATATGAATTTTACAAAACTACAGAGGGTATTAGGTATCAAAAAAGGTAATGTTTACGATTACCTAGATGATGATATTATGGAGTGGCTTATAAATGAGGCAAGTAAGATCAAAGATGCCAATATGGCTATGATCGTCGCAGGGATAGTTAAAGACGCATACCATGACGAGTTAGACAGTGAAGATAAGAGAAGAAATAATACTTGTGAACAACAAGAGCGACAGACTACTAAAAGCACGTGAGAATGCCAAGTTGCATAGAGACTATTTAATTAAACAACTAAGAGAAGAGGAGAAAATAAAATGCGTACAAGTACTAAGAGAGAAAGAGTTTGGAAGTATATACTCAAGAACAGACTTGCTAAAGCCAAAGAAGTAGCAAAAGCATGTAACGTGTCGTATGGCTATGCTTTGAAGTTAATCAACAGTTCAGGCACACCAAAAGAAGTTTTTATAAAAGAGGCAAAGCCACCTTTGCGTTGCCAACTCCTTAATGAAGCAGTGAGCCTCACGGCTACAGATCGTAACAAAGACTACGGTGATGCCGTTGAGAACCACGAACACATTGCACGGATTTACAATGCAATCACAGGACAACGTCTTACAGCGAGAGACATCACTCTGGTACACCAGGCAACGAAGTTAGCAAGGCGACAGACAAGCCCACTGAAGAAAGATCACTACGTAGATAACATGGCGTATGTTGGCATCGAATATGAGTGTGTCTCAAAGGAGGAGAAATGATTACCAAAACAGCTTATACCTTGATGGTCATGTTCACAGTAGAGTTTGCAGATCTTAAAAGTTGCGGAGAGCAAAGTTTAGAGATGTATGGCAACAATCGTTGTTTTAAAAGTTATGACACATATGTAAAGTTACCCCTACCAAAACCTTTTGGTTTAGAGGACTTGGTGAACAGATGAATCTTATCACTATTGACTTTGAAACATACTATAACAAAGAGTATTCTCTAAAGAAACTAACGACAGAAGAGTACGTGCGTGACCCTAGGTTTGAAGTGCTTGGGGTCGCTATCAAAGTAAACAACGGAGAAACGGAGTGGGCAAGTGGTACACAGGAACAACTCAAGGCGTTCTTACAGACGTTTGACTGGGAGCAATCAATGGTACTTGCTCATAATACTATGTTTGACGGTGCTATACTTTCTTGGGTTTTTGATATTAGCCCTCGCGCCTATACTGACACAATTTGTATAGCGAGAGCTGTCAACGGAGTAGAGACCAGTGCCTCACTAAGCGCACTCTCTGAGAAATACAAGATAGGAAAAAAGGGTGACGAGATACAGAACACTCTTGATAAACACAGGCAAGATTTTACTAGCGAAGAATTGGAACGACTAGGTGACTACGCTGTCAATGACGTAGATTTAACCTACGATTTATTTGCAATCATGGCAAAAGGGTTTCCGAAGAAGGAACTTAAACTTATTGACCTATCGTTGCGTATGTTCGTAGAGCCTATGCTAAAACTGGATCGGGCTTTGCTAGAGAACCATATTACCGTAACACGTCAACGCAAAGAAGAGTTGCTTGTAGATGCTCGCGTGTCTAAGGAAGACTTAATGAGTAACGACAAGTTCGCGCTGCAGCTGCAACAGCTTGGGGTATCACCCCCTAAGAAGTTAAGCCCCACTACAGGTAAGAAGACGTGGGCTTTCGCCAAGTCTGATGAAGAGTTTAAACACCTGTTAACACATCAGGACGAGAGGGTGCAATCACTTGTTGCGGCCAGGTTGGGTAATAAAAGCACACTTGAAGAAACAAGAACGCAAAGGTTCATCGACATAGCAAAACGAGGCACTTTGCCTGTACCCGTTAGGTATTACGCGGCTCATACAGGGCGTTGGGGTGGTGATGATAAGATAAATTTACAGAACTTACCTAGCCGTGGAGCGAATGCAAACATGCTAAAGCGTGGCATAATTGCACCACAAGGATATTCTATAATAGACGCGGACTCGGCACAGATAGAGGCAAGAGTGTTGGCGTGGCTTGCCGAACAAGACGATTTGACCCAAGCGTTTGCCAAGGGTGAAGATGTTTACAAGAAGATGGCATCAAAAATATATGGTGTAGCAGAAAGCGAAATTACGAAAGACCAACGCTTTGTAGGTAAAACCACTATCTTAGGCGCAGGGTATGGTATGGGAGCGCAGAAGTTTCAAGACCAACTTAAGACATTTGGGTTTGACATGGAGCTACATGAAGCACGACGTGTAATACAGGTTTATCGTAGTTCTAACTTGGATATTAAGAACTTATGGCGTGACGCTCAGTTGTTTCTAAAAGATGGCAACACATTTGGCAAACAAGGAGTGTTGTATGTAGAAGATGGTAAGATACTTTTACCCTCTAGTCTGTATTTACGCTATGATGACTTACAGTTTACCCCTACAGATAAAGGCGTGGAGTTTGATTACAAAACAAGACGAGGTCGTGTACGAATATATGGTGGTAAGATAATAGAGAATGTATGCCAAGCCATAGCTCGTTGCATTATTGGCGAACAAATGCTACAAATAGCAAAGAGGTACAGAGTTGTCTTGACAGTGCATGACAGTATAGCGTGTTGTGTCAAAGACGAAGAGGTGGACGAAGCACAGAAATACGTCGAAGAATGTATGCGCCAACCACCAGAATGGGCAGAAGGTCTACCGATAGATTGCGAATCGGGGACAGGTAAATCTTATGGAGAATGTGAATGAAAGTTAAAAAATTTAAAGACATGCCCAAAATAGATTTTGGTAAAGAACACAATGCAGATCGCGCTAGCTTACGAGGTATAACTGAAATATTTATACTAGAATCTAAATCTGAGGAGGCGGTGGCGCAAATAATGAACACCGTGGCAGATTGTAGAAAGTGTGGAGGTTTTGCAGAGTTTACCAAACATAAATCACTCGAACGTGTGGGTATGGCAGAGTTTAAAACTATGTGTTGGAAATGCGGTCATGAAGATGGGTTTACAAGTAGAGTAGAGGTAACAACTTTAGGTGGTTTAAGAATACAAGTTACGTGGCAAGATAAGTCGGATGTTAGTGAGATTAGTCACTAATGAGTGTAGCACCGTGGTCATACAGTAGAATTAAGGCATTCGAACAATGCCCCAAGCAGTTCTACCATATGAAGATAGCAAAAGATTATAAGGAACAATACACTGAAGCTATGCGTTACGGAACAGAAGTGCATGGTGTAGCAGAAGATTTTATAAGTGATGGTACACCAATACCAGAGAAGTTTGCCTTCCTCAAAGGCCCCCTGGAAGCACTTAAACGTAGACAGGGTAAGAAGTTTACAGAGATGCGTATGGGTCTTACAGCCAGGCTAGAGACATGTGGTTTTCAAGATAAGGATGTTTGGTGGAGGGGTATAGCAGATTTAGTAATAGTTGACGGAACAAAAGCTTGGGTGGTAGACTATAAAACTGGGCGAAATGCAGGGTATGCAGATAAAGGTCAACTGGAGTTAATGGCAATGGCTACATTTAAATACTTTCCTGAAGTCACTAAAGTGCATGCAGGTCTGATGTTTGTTATTGCTAAAAAGTTTATAAAAGCCAAGTATGTATTTGAAGATTTGCCTTCCTTGTGGGATAAGTGGTTAGCTAGTTTTGATCGTATGCAGATCGCCTATGACAATGATACGTGGAACGCACGTCCTAGTGGGTTATGCAAACGTCACTGCGCAGTGATCGAATGTGTATATAATGGGAGTAATTGATGCCATATACAAAATCGCCTAGACCATACAAGAAAGAATATAAGAAACAGAAGGAACGTGGTGAACACCCAGACAGGATGGAGCGTCAACGTGCCAGAAGATCTTATGACAAGAAAGGTATAAACCGTAAAGGTAAAGATGTATCTCACAATAAGATGTTAAGCAAAGGAGGTTCTAATAAAGATGGCACTAAGTTAGAAAGTCCGTCAAAGAATAGAGCAAGAAACGGACAGAAGAAGAAAAAGAAATGACCAAGAAAGACCCAAAACTAGGAACAGGAAAGAAACCGAAAGGTTCTGGAAGGAGGCTATATACAGATGAAAACCCCAAAGATACAGTCCCTATTAAATTTGCCACTGTGGCAGATGCCCAAGCAACTGCTCGTAAGGTTAAACGTATTAATAAGCCGTATGCTAGAAAGATTCAAATCCTTACTGTGGTGGAGCAAAGAGCCAAAGTCGCAGGAAAGCCAAGGCAAGCCGCGATTGCAAAAAAAGCCAAAGAAGAGCTTAGAGCAAAGCACAAAGCGAAAACGCGGAAGACCTAGAAAAAAATAAATATAAAATGAGAGAGAGAAATGCAAATAATAGACAACAAGGCTTTACGTCTACGGTTACGTGACCCTGATAAAGTTATAGATGCCATACCCAAGAGTCAAAGGGTGGGAGATAACGAGGTTATAGTTAATTGGGGTCTTAAAGAAGCACAGAGCCTGAATCAGCTAGGTATAAAATCACCATCACCCATAGAAGCAAAATACATATGGACAGGAAGATACCAACCATTTGACCACCAAATTTCAACCGCATCATTCCTTACCATAAACCAAAAAAGTTTTTGTTTCAACGAACAAGGCACAGGTAAGACCGCAAGTGCTATATGGGCATCCGACTTTCTTATGAAACAAGGCGTAATAAACAGAGTGCTTGTAGTATGCCCGCTTTCGATCATGGATAGTGCATGGCGTGATGACTTGTTTACATTTGCCGCACACCGTACAGTTTCTGTAGCGTATGGGTCGGCAGAGAAACGCAGTAAAATTATACAAGAAGGGGCAGACTACGTAGTTATAAACTACGATGGTATAGGTATTGTACTAGACGAACTCAAAAAGGGCGGGTTTGACTTAATTATCATAGACGAAGCCACGCATTACAAAAATGTCCAAACGAGGCGCTGGAAACTTTTACGTCAACTAATACGTGATAACACGTGGCTGTGGATGATGACAGGCACACCCGCTGCGCAGAACCCTACAGACGCATACGGGCTAGCAAAACTCGTCAGCCCGAACAAAGTTCCTAGATTCTTTGGTGCGTTTAAAGATATGGTGATGATAAAAGTATCTCAGTTCACGTGGAAGATACGCCCCGATGCTACAGATATAGTATTTAGAGCGTTGCAACCTGCTATACGTTTTACAAAAGACGAATGTCTCGACCTACCCCCTATGGTATATACAAAGAGGCAGGTAGAGCTTACTGCCCAACAAAAGAAATATTACAAAGAGTTGAAGACAAAGCTTGTGTTGGATATCACAGGCGAACAGATAACCGCAATAAACGCGGCTGTTACTCTTAACAAGTTACTACAGATATCAGCAGGAGCTATATATACAGACGAAGGCGAAGTGCTAGAGTTTGATATAAAGAATAGATACAAAGTGCTACGTGAGGTTATTGACGAGTCAAGTCAGAAGGTTCTTGTGTTTGTACCATTTAGACACGCAATAGATATACTTACAGATAGGTTACGTTCCGAAGGTATAACAACAGAAGTTATAAGGGGAGATGTCCCTGCGCATAGAAGGACTAGCATATTTAAGAAGTTCCAAGAAGATGTTGATCCACAGGTATTGGTGATACAACCACAAGCGGCAGCACATGGTGTTACGTTAACACGAGCTAACACAGTGGTGTGGTGGGGGCCAACAAGTTCGTTGGAAACCTACGACCAAGCGAACGCACGTGTGCATAGATCTGGGCAAACGCATAAATGCACTGTTGTGCAACTACAAGGGTCTGACGCGGAAAAACACGTTTATAGACTATTAGATAGAAAAATAAACGTACACACAAAATTTGTAGAACTTTACAAAGAAGTACTTGACTAAGGTACATTTTACTATTATATGTTATTACATAATAAGAATAGGAGAGAGATATGGGTGGCAAAGTAACCCCTGATAGACTGGCGAAGGCGTACTTACGTATTCGAGCAGAACGGTCTGTGCTATCGGCTAAGTTCAAAGAAGAAGACGGAGAGCTTATCCGAAAGATAGATAGACTTAAACAGGCAATGCTAGATCATTGTGAAGACCACAATGTAGAAAGCGTGAGAACTTCTGAAGGACTATTCTTTCGTTCGACTAAAAAGAAATACTGGGTCAGTGAATGGGATGCTATGCACAAGCTTATTGTGGAAGAGAATGCACCTCAGTTACTGGACAAACGTATCAATAAGGCGAACATGAGAGAGTTCTTGGAAGAAAATCCTGATCTTAAGCCAGAAGGATTAGAGATTGAAGAAGAACTAACAATTTCTGTGAGGAAGAAATGAATGAACCTTTTGTACCAATAGAAGACGTAGCTAAACACTTTAGCGTGTCTGTATCGACTGTTCGTGCTTGGGTACGTCAAAAGCACATACCAAAGGATACCTATGTAAAGATAGGTAATACTTATAGGTTTCGTGTTGGCGACGTTGCCACAGCATTAACTAAAATATCTAGTAAACGTAGCGAAGAAACAGTGAGCGAAGACTCACTAGCTGAACTAGATGAAGACTTATAATATAGAGAAGGAGAGATAAATGGAACAATATATTATAAAAAACGTAGAGGCTCTATGGCCTAAAATAAACAGAACATACCACTTTGATAGTAATGAAGGTCGGTCTGTTCCGTGCGAACCAAAAGACACGAATGCAGAATATTCTATACAGTTTCGTATGGATGAGACCACTGCAAAGGGGTTGTACTCTGAAATGTCTAAAGTGTATCAGGCTAATAAGAAGAAAAATTGGGCTGATAAACTAGATAGAACCTTTGTCAAAGATGATGATGGTATGTACACACACAAAGCGAACTTAAAGGGTGCGTACAAAAACGAAGTCACCAAAAAACCTTTGCAGGTGGACGCAAAGGGTAGCTCATTACCAGATGAGTTCTTATTGACAACGGGTAGCACAGTTAACGTCTGTGTACAGTTTGTTCCATATGACATGGGTGGCAAGCAGAATGTTTCACTGCGTCTCAAAGCGGTACAGGTAATTAAGTATGTGCCTATCGAAGAGAGAAATCCCTTTGAGGCAACCGATGGGTTTGTGTTTAATAAGACTGAAGACAACCCCTTCACTGAAGACGCGGTGGCAGAACCAAAGAAGGTCGTTAAAAAGCCCTCCCCTCCCACCAAGGATGCTGATGACGACTTGAGTTCTATCGTTGACGATTGGGACGATTAATAGAACTACACCACGACTAGGCTTTTGCCGAAAGGATAACGTGCCGTATCTTGTCGTGGTGTCTTTGGCACAAGGTGGGAAAAATGGAAAAGAAAAAATTTTTAGAGAGAGTTTTAGGTGATGGATACTATTCTGTATTGGGTCTTGGGGACAAGAAAGTACAGAGCTTCCATGCAACCATAGATGACGTAATAGACAAAGCTAACCAACTAGATGCTGAAGGTATAAACGCATACTTTGGATTAGCTACTTTTGAAACAAGCAATGACAGGAAAGTCACAAACGTAAAGAGCTTAAGTTCTTTTTATTTAGATCTAGACTGCGGTGTTGGGAAAGAATACACAAATCAAAACGAGGCTTTCCACGACCTGAAAAGATTTACAAAAGAAACAGGACTACCTCGACCCATGCTAATCAACTCTGGGTACGGAATACACGTGTACTGGGTTCTTAGGGAGAGTGTGTCATACGCTGAGTGGCTACCTGTAGCGCAGGCCCTCAAAGACATGTGTATACGTCATAACTTATCAGCAGACAATGGTGTAACTGCGGACGCTGCGCGGGTACTCAGAGTTCCTGGCACACACAACCATAAGCGTGGTACACAGAAACCTGTAATGTTTTTTGGTACGGGAGAGTTCCGTGATGTAGAGTTTGATGAGTTTTCTAGACTCATAGGTGCAGAGGGGGTCAATGTACCCACTAAAGTGGATAACGAAGAAAGCGCATTCAAGAAAGCCATGATAGAGAACTCTGAGAATAGCTTTAGGGTAATACTCAACAAGACTATAAAAGGCGAAGGGTGTGAGCAGTTAAAGAATATAATGGAGAATCAGCAGGATATAAGCGAACCTTTGTGGAGAGCAGGTCTATCTATAGCTAAGTTCTGCAACGATGCCGACAAAGCAGTGCATAAGATGTCTGAGAGACACCCAGAGTATAGTGAGAACTTAACAGAAGAGAAGGTTGGGCCTATAAAAGCTCCGTATTACTGCACGACGTTTGAAGCGGAGAACCCTGAACCTTGTTTAGCATGTAGCCACCGAGGAAAAATAAATTCACCTATAGTTTTAGGAATGGGTATAAAGAAAGCACCTGTATCAAAAGATATACCTTTATATCCAGAGCCGTACTTTCGAGGGGCAAATGGGGGTGTGTATATACGCTTCAAAGACAAAGACGGTAACATAGAGGACAAAGTAGTATACCAAAACGATTTATACGTTATTAAACGTATCATGGACGTAGAGGTTGGTGAAGCCATAGTTATGCGTTTACACCTACCTCAAGATGGCATAAGAGAGTTTACAGTCCCGTTGACTTCTGTAACATCTAAAGAAGAATTAAGAAAACAACTGTCTATGCACGGCATAGCTGTACTGAGAATGGATGATATAATGGCATACACAACTACATGGGTTACACAACTACAAGCAAAGAGTGTCGCAGAAGAGGCTCGTAGACAGTTTGGTTGGACAGATGACGAGTGTGGGGGATTCGTACTTGGTGGGGAAGAGATAACTTTAGACGAGACTAAGTTTAATCCACCCTCTACACCCACAGCAGGTTTGTTTCCATCCTTTGAACCCAAAGGCACGTTGGAGGACTGGAAAGACACAGTAAACTTCTATAACCGTGATAGCTTTGAGTTACATCAGTTTGTGCTTGGAACGTCTTTTGGTTCTCCGTTGATGAAGTTCTCTCCCATAAACTGCGCTGCTTTACACATATACAGTAAGGAGTCAGGGGTTGGTAAGACAACCGCTATGATAGCGGGGGCATCTGTGTGGGGTAGTCCAGAAGATTTGATTATGCACGAGCGAGACACATACAATACAAAGATGAATAGGGGTGAGATATATCACAACCTACCAATGTATATGGACGAGCTTACAAATACTTCAGGTAAAGAGCTATCCAACTTAGCATACCAACTGACAGGGGGTAGACAGCGTGGACGTATGTCAGCGAGCAGTAATGTCGAGCGTCACAGAGGTGAAGCATGGAAACTGTTGGCTGTGACTACAGGGAATACAAGCATGGTAGAGCGCATAAGTATTATAAAAGCCATGCCAAAAGCCGAAGCACAGCGCATACTAGAGTGCCGTGTTAGTAGGATGCAATTTGATACAAAAGAAGAAACAGATGTATTTAGTGCATGCCTACAAAATAACTACGGACACGCAGGTAAAGTGTATGTCAAGCACGTCATGGAGAATCTAGAAGAGGTACAGAAACTAATACGACAAGTACAAGAAAAGGTAGATGCTAGGGCAGGACTCACAGCAGAAAACCGCTACTGGTCTGTACTTGTTGCGTGTACGTTAACAGGTATTATGTTAGCTAAACGCTGTGGTTTGGTTAAGTATGACGTTAAAAAGTTATTTACTTGGGCTGTAGAACGTTTGAAAGAGAACAAGCGTCAAGTAGAAGATATGAGTATATCTGTTGAAGAGACACTCAACGACTACATACACGAACATTGGAGCAATGTTTTATGGATTAAAAGCACAGAAGACTTACGCAAGCAAGAAGGTGATGTGGCTAACCTTGTTATACCCGAAGCCTTACCAAGAGGTAAACTTGTAGCTCGTTATGAAACAGACCTAAAACGTGCTTTCCTTGTTCCAAAACCCTTGAAGGCATGGTGTGGGGAGCAGCAAATAAACTATAACTCGTTTCTACAAGACCTTACAAATAAGTTAGGCGCTACAAAGACTAAGATGAGGTTAAGTAGAGGCACTCACATGAACCTACCTCCTACATGGGTCATACAGGTTGATTGCGCTATAGACGATGAGATTACGACAGGGAATACTGAAGTCGGATGATTTGAACCCAGATGGGGTTCGCATCGTGGTAAACTGGGACAACATGGTGACAAGTTCCTCTGTATTCATCCTATGTGTGGATGCCCAGGAAGCTATAAGACAAATAAAAAATATAGTAAAAACAAAAGGTTGGGATATAAAAACGCATGTGCGTGTAGAGAACAACAAATTAGGTGTTCGCGTTTGGAGAATTTCGTGATAAATGTAGGGTGACAGGTTATGCTTGTCACTCTCTTTCTCTTATGTGACCATCTTCGGGTGGTCACTCTTTTTAATCACCGAACAGAGATTCAAAGTTATAATCAGAATCGTACTCCATCTCTCTTAAATTTATGATGTCTTGATTCTGTGAAGATATAGAAATACCTTTATTTGTGGCTATGTTTTTAGAGGTTTCCATATGTCTTTTTAACGATCTTTTTATAGACTCAGGTGTTATGGCTGATAAAGGATGCTTGGCATTGTGCTTCATTATACCCTGCAGGACATCATCGTAACTATCTAGATCGCCTTGTCGCATAGCGACATATAACTTACGTAGCAGTTTACTTTTTTGTGTGTTTATAGCGTTGTCCACACCTTTCTCTATATTATTCTTCTCCATCTGCAACGTATATTCTACTGGAGGAAACCCGAACACAGACCCTGCTATATCGCCAAATGTAGGATCTCCGTATATAGCATCGCCTCTTCGTGTGACATACCCCTCTCTTGCGGTTCTACCAAACAATCCTTTCCAAGCGTTTGCAATAGAAGGAGGAGCTATGTTCTCTAAATCTCTTTCTATGTCGCCATCTACAAACAGTGCGCTATACAGACCACGGTTTACAACTCTATCGAACGTGCTAAATGCAGGTCCTCCAAAGTAGAAGAAAGCGTTTTCTTCAAAAGAAGCATCTCTGTTGTATCTATTTTCTTGTATTAGTAGACCTGTCAATCGTATACGAGATGCTACGTCTGCCCCTGTTATAAGGTTTACAGCTCCTTTGTAGTATTCTTCTCCTACACTTTTCCTAACCATCGTATCAAAATCATCTTCATCGTCATCAGCTAGTAACAAGTTATATACTATCTCCATAGCTCCATATAACGGCAGCCCGTGTACCCCTGCGAAGAATAAGGCACTGCCATGCACAGCTACAAGTTGTCTGAATGCCAAAGCTTTATCTTGAATTGTATTGTCTTTTCGTATTAACTCCCTAGCTGTTTTAAACAGGGTAGTATACATACGCACACCGTATGTCTTGTACATCATGGCTATACGTCCGAGTCCCTGCTGCGATATACGGGGCGCAGTCTCTAATACAGAACCTCCGTTTAGTTCTAAAGACTGTCTCAGAGCCTTCTCTGTAGCCTTGCTTACCTGTTCTTGACTAGCCTTTGAAGCCACGTCTGCAAAAGAGCTTGTTTTAAAATCGCCTAATTCTTTACGAAGAGCTAGCTCATATGCGGCTAGTAGGGTTGTTTGTCTGTTGTAACGTTCTGCGCCTTGGAAAAATATAGCGGAGAACCCTGTGGCTTTGTCTAACGTGTTACCATATGCCTTGCCTGTCTCTCCCAGGCCCAAAGCGTCTAGGATAAAACTCTTGGTAAGCTGTCCGCGTTTCTCAGCCTCAACTATTAAAGGTGCAAATGCTCCCACGGCTTTCTTCTCGCTGGGACGTATATCTCTTTCTTTACCTAAAGTCGTTGTGATCTTGTCTTTCATCACATATGTACCCGTGTCCTCATCAAACCTAAAGTATTCATTCATACTATTTGCACCGTTAGCCACCATCTTATAGGCTTTACCAATAGTCTTGAATGAAGTGCCTAGTCCATACTCTGCTGCTAGGTAAGGGTACACAACCAGAGGCACTTGAGATAAGTTAACAATAGCTGAAGAAGCGTTTAGACCTATGGTATATATAAACGCAGATTGATTTGCACCTTTTACAAGTTTCTCAAATTCTTTAGCATTGGCTCCCTTTGTAGCAAACTCTATTCTTCTTTCTAGCTCTGCGCCTACACGCTCTATAGAGGGTATGAATTTACTTTTCTTAGGTTCCCCTCGTGCTTCTTTTACTACTTTTTGTATTTCGCTATTTAATTCACGAAACTCTTTACCTCTTTGTAGCTGTATGACCTGTCGTCCTATGGAAAAACCTTTAGTCTTAAACGCTTGCACAGAGCTACCTATATACCCAGGTGTGCCTTTCCTAGCCACCAAAGATTTAGCGAATGAGCTTTCTGGTAAGACATGCACGAATAGCCTCACTATCTCTTCTTCTAACCGCGCTTTTTCTGCAGGATCTTTAACTTTACCTACAGACTCTAGCACCTTACCAACAAACTCTGTGGGGGGAGCGCTACGAAAAGACTTTTTAATAGCGTCTATTTTATCTCCTTGTATAGAATCTGTGTCCACATTAGGGTTCTTTTTTAGGTCAGCTATAAGAGCATCCTTTGCTGTGCTAGTGTCCACAAACACGACTACTTTACTATCACCTGTAGGGGTAGGTGTTTTTAACTTATATGTTACACCGTATCGCCCTTCACGAGTTAGTGGGAAGTATACATCTAAAACTTCTTTGTCAAACAACTTACTAAATACATTAGTATTCACACTCTCTGCTGTTGCTGTATCTGTAGCCTCTTCAACCTGCCTGTATAATAAAGCTCTTATTTTTTCATATTCTTTTTTATAGTGGTCACGCATAATCCCATATGCTTTTTGACCATCTGCACCTAAAGCTTGCCATTTCGGTTGTTGCTTGTCCCATATCTCTGTTAGAGGATTCCCATCCACAATTTTGTTGTCATAAAAGCTGCGAGGTTTTTCAGGATCAACTTGGTATATTGTAGCTCCATAGTCAGGACTATATATTACGTCATCTAGTTTAGCTTCTAGCCCCTTGTTTGCTTTTAATATTCGTGTAACTTCGGTTAGTTTTTCTTTAAATATACCTCCTACTCGCTCTAAATCTCCTCGTTGATACTGCAATAGCTTCATAAGTCTTGCACCTAAGTCACGAAACCCTATGCCGTCAGCTATGTCAGTTATAACAAGAGCGTCAGCAAAGCTAGCAAAGAAGTCTTTTACGCCATCTGCTATAGCACCATCAAATAAGAAGTCTTTTGCTTGAGCTATAAAGCTACTTTTCTCCTGCGGATTCATGTAAGACTTCTCTCTTTGGTCGTTACCTATCGCATCATCAAAAACGTTTTTAGTGTTGTTTGCGTCCATGTTAGATAGCAACAATCCTGCATCTCTGAACTCTGGAGCAGGAGCTATTATGCCATCAATCATGTTGTTTATTCTTTTGGCAGTGCCAAAGGTAGGTTCTTTCTGCTCAAGATTAAGAAGACCTCTGATAAAGTTAGCTATTCTATTACCAAAAGCTCGTAACGCATCTATTTTGGAGTCTTTTAACCGTATACGTGCAAGCGTTCGTTGGAACTGAGGATTACTAAAAGCTTCTGCCACAAACTCATCTAGGTTTTTAGAACCGTATGCAGTGTCGAGTTGACCCTTTATCTCATTAAATATATTTGCCAACCGTTTAGTAAGTGGGTTTGATTTGTTAGCTATGGTAGCAGACGTAACAGCATGAGCAGCCTCGTGAAACAACACGTGTGGTATCATAAAGCTGTCGTCTATAAATATAGTGTTTGTAGTGGGGTCAAACGCTCCAGCTACAGGTTTACCATTTAGCGTTAAATTACCTATAACCTCAATCTTTGTAGTCCCTATCTTCTCTGCTAACTTAGTAGCCAGCTTTTTTATCGTTGGGTTCGTAGAGGTTTTAGCTAGATTGTTCAGGCCCTCCTTTAGATTACCTTGTACTAACAAGTCAATGGTTGATCTATCTAGGTTAACATCAAGATTTTCAACAGCGTCTTTCTCTAGTTTTAGTTCGTTCAATATATCCTGTTGGTTTTCAGGAGTATCTAACTGCTCTAGCCCTATCTTCTCATTTTCTTCGTTTATTTTAGCTGCTTCTTTATCGGCTTCTTTTTGCCTAGCTATCGCAGCTCGTGCCATAGCACGTCGTCTCTCTTTTGTCTTGAGGTTTAATTCTTTTATAAATTTTATTTCTTTGTTTTGTTCAGCTTTTTTAGGATCAAATTTCTTTTTCTCTGCTCTCTTCTTAGCAGTCTCATCTTTAGCTAATGCTTTTGCATCATACATATACCTTAAAGTGGGTAGTATGCTGTCTGCCACTTCTTTTATGTCTTTTTTAGTGTAGGGCGTTCCATCTGCATCTAACGACTCTCTTGCCTGTCTTACAGCTATTTGTTTTGCAACCTCAAAGTTTTTTACATTTCTACCTTTATCATCCACCGCTTCGCTTAAAGGGTCCATTTCCTTCAACTGTTTGTCTCTGTCTCGCACCAATTTATCTATGATAGGCTTTCGCGGAGGACCTATAAAACTAGGGGGTTGTCCTTGTATGAGTCCTATGTTTAATTTTTTATTTACATCCTTTTTTCTTTCTTTCTCTTTTGTTCGAGCTTCTTTTGCCACAGCATCTTTAAGGTCTTTTTCTGCTAGCTCTTCTGTTGTTTTCTCCGTAACACCTTTTTCTACGTCTGCTTCCTTTTCATCTACTTCTTCTTTTTTCTCACCTTTCTTTTTTTCAGGTTTTAAAAGCCCTTCCGTGCTAGCTTTTGGTTCTACTTCATACTTTTTCTTCCTAGATGCAAACCATGCTTTACCTCCTTCAGATAAATTTGCGTTCACCCATTCTTCAACTCTTTTACCAGCTTCTATTCCTTGGTTTCCTTTAGCTACGAAATAAACTCTTCCTGGGTCTAGATCACTACCAGATGTAGGTTCTCCTCGTACAGCCATAAATGCAGCGTTGTCTAGTACACCTTCCACATTAGAATCTTTACTTAATACTTGAGCCACACGAAATAATGGATTTGCATTTCCTTTAACAGTCTTAGATGGGCGAGATTGAACTAAATTAACAATCTTATTTTTGTCCTCTGTAGACAAAGCATCTTCCCTCTTTTCTACCTGTATTACGTTGTACTTTTTAAATAAAGACTGTGTCTCCTTTACAAGATCTTCCTTTGTAACTTTCTTCCCTGTTTCTTTTGATTTTGCAATTAAGTTTTTTCTAGCTTCTTCTATAGCCAGAGTGGCTTGTACTTTATTAAACTTCTGAAAGTTACCTGCACTTGTTAACCTGTTAAACTCTGCCAAGTTTTTAGCAGCTTCTTCTTTAGATATTCCTGAATCTTTTTCTGAATCTAAATAATATCCATCTTTTAAGTTGAGTCTGTATGTGTCTTTTGCTCGTTTGTTTGCGTCTGCATCTACGTTTACTTCTTTAGGTTTGCCACTAAAGGCTTGACTCATCTGATCCGTGGCATCATCAAAGCCTTCGCCCTGATCCATAGCTTCTTTAGCTTCAAACATCTCTCTGTTTAGCCTGTCTGTCTTTTCTTTTTCAGTTTCGATAATGTTACCAGCAGCATCGGTTTTGGGACTCGTATCTTTAAATTTCATACGTTCTTGAGCTGCTTTCGACTTAGCATTTGCTTCTTTTAAACGAGCTTTACCCTCTCCAGAGTTTATGTATGTATTTAATTCTTCTAGGCGTGGTTGATTATTGTCATAATTTGTTTTGGTAAGATTCTGCATCTCTTCCGTAGAGATACCTTTTTCTTTTGCATAAGCTTCCATCTTTTTCGGGTCGTCTAGCCTCTCTTTTCTAGCAGTTTGTTCTTTTTGAATTCTTTTCTGCTCTACAATAAGTTTTTTTATGTCGGTATCTTTTAATGCAACGTCTTCCTTTCCTTCTCCAACAGTATCAGCTCTAGCATCTGTTCTAGGAGTAACCACTCTATCGGCTCCAGTTTCTGTAGCTCCTGTGGTATCGGTAGGTCCCTCTGCTCCTTGTTTGCCTTGTGTATCAACTGGAGCGCCTTCTCCACTTCCTGTGTCTTCAGTCTCTGTAACATCTCTTCTACCTCCTTTACGTGGGGCAATCATATCTGTTAGGGCTTGCACAAAGCCACCAACGCCCGCTCCGTATAACGCAGGTTCTCTTGTTCCCGCGAACGTGCCTTGATCTGGATTGTATATGCCCTGCTCTATTAAGTTCTGAGCAACAGCTGCGCCAAATTCTTGTAGTCCCTCTTCCCCTGCAGATGCAAAGATACGTCGTCCTCGTTTTATAAGCGTATCCACTGCCTCGTCTTCTAAACCCCCCTTAAATATTCTTAATAACCTTAGTGGAGATATAAGTTCTGAAGCTCCTACTACTGCACCCAACCTAGACGCTTTAGCTCGTTCTTCTTCTGTGGCTTCTCCTTCTCTAGCTCGCTCACTGGCTTCACCTGCACCTGCCGCTGTTACTAGACCCACTGCTGCAAGGGGGTTTACAGCGGCTGTTCCAAGAATACCTCCAAAAGATCCTAGAGCCTCCCCAAACTTTCTAGGGATATCCGTAGATACAGCCCCAACTCTTTCATCAGGAGCTAGATACTCTTGAACTACGTCTCCTGCGTCTTGTATGTATTCTCTAGCAACTAATTCTCTCTCTTCAGGCAGTATGGTAGCTAACCCTAGCGCACCGCTTTCAATAATATTAGCAGCGCCACTACCTATACCTTTTATACCTTCACCAAATTGTTCGCCTATAGTTAGAGGTGTTTCTCTTCGTTGAGCCTCTCTCCTAGCCCTGTCTTCAGCTATGACATCATCAATAGTTCTTTTTTGTTTTTTCTTAGATAAATACAGATCGACGAGTTCTTCAGTAGAAGCTCCTTCAGGTCCTTCCACTCTTACTGGTGTGCCATCTTTCTTGTATATCTCATAGGTGGGCATGCTACTGCCCTACAGTTCGTTGATCTTTTAAGTTAAAGTCTTCTTTACTATCACCACCTGTATAGTTTTCATATTCTTTTAAATACTTATTTAATTGGTTTCTTTCAGCTATAAAATCTCCAGCCATCTCATTTACAGCGATTTCCATTAGTCCTTTTTGAGTGGCTATATCCTTTTTAACTTTTGCTATGTCTGCGTCTATTTTCTCTTTACTTCGTGACCCAAAAGCCCCACCTATAAGTCCTCCCAGAAAAGTCTCTTTTTCTTGTAATAAAGAGGTTAATGTTGATTGTAGTCCGAGTAGGTTAGCTCCTGAACCTTCACGTACGGTTTCTCTTGCTGACAGTATATTTTTATCTAATTCTTTTAGCCTATTAAGCAAAAATGTACTTTGTATCCCCGATGCTCGTATATCAGCTAATCTTGAACTTATCTCTAACTCTCGTTCTTTTAACCGCATGGCTTGAGCTTTACGTTTTTCGTTTAATAGGTCTTGGTCATATTCATCTACTGCCGCAGTAAAACCTCCAGGTTTCCTAGGGTCACTTCTTGCGTACGTTGAAAGTATAGAGGCTAACCTGCTTAATCCGCTATTCAGCTGTTCATCTTTTTGGTTTAGTTCGCTTCGCGACTCACCCCCAGTTACTTTTGGTATTGTCGGTCTTTTTTCTTTTGTTTCTTCTTTTGTTCTCTCTCCTTTTGGATCAATTTGAGCAAACAATTCTGTAGGATCTTTTGCAACTGCGGTGGGCGCAGCATCAGGTGCAACAGCAGGAGAAGCATCAGTTGTTGTCGTGTCAACCTGTGGCATGGAGGCAGGGGCGGCATCTGGTGTAAACAACCCTGGACTTTCTATTCCTAATAAGTTTCTTGCCCCTTCATACGCTTTTTTAGGAAGAGTGGCTATACCTTTCCCAATATCCATAGCTTTTTCCCCTGCGGATTTCATGGTTTCAGGTAAGTTTTGTAATGCAGGATTTACAACGTCTTGCCCTGCGAATGCTCCTACAGCTCCTGCACCCAAAGTTTTTCTTGGGTTTCTTGCTATAATATTTTTAATCGTATTCAAAGCACCTCTTGATAGTTTAAAAGCCGCTTGCCCTACTTTCATAGCAGGGTGTGCAGTTATAGCCAAAACACCAGCCTCAACAGGGTTCGACATAATCCATCTTCCCACATCTGACGTTGTATCTACAATTACTCCCCCAGGCTCTGTCATTTCAGGAACTTCTGATAAAGAGTTATCAGGCATTCTTACCGTAGGATCACCAAACCCTGTTCTATCCATACCTGACAGACCCATAACTTCATTACCTGCTTGAAACCCAACAATGCCACCCTGCGCTGCTTTTTGCACTTGTGGCACGGGTGCGCTTGGTAGACCCATAGGTCTTTTTGTCATAGCTTTTAGTTTACGAGGGTCTATACCTGCTAACATCTTAGCGTTAGCATCTGATTTTCTTTTTCTGTTTTGTAATACCTCTGATATACCTTTAGCTACGTCCACCTGAGATCGTTGTGTTAATTTTTCTTCGTTCTTCTGAGCTATGGTTTTAGGACTCTGTTCCATCTGCATAGCTAAATCTCTTTTATACGCTTCCTTCTCAGATAGTAACTTTTGTGTAGCTAAAGCATCTAGCAACCCCCCACTTCGCTTTAATCTATCTGTTAACTGTTGAGGATTTAGTCCGCTTAGAGCTAGTTTTCTGCTGTCTATCTCTGAGTCTAAACTCATTTTTTCTCTCCAAATATCTCATTTATTAATGACATAACATCACCTGCTCCACCCGCTGCTTGTTGAAATACACTGGGTTGTGTGTACGTGTATTCTTGAGTTTCTAAGGGTAGCCCTTGTAACAACGACTGCATGTATTGCACTTGCTTGTACGGGAAGTTTCTTTCTTCCTCGAATTGTAACTTGTCAGCAGTTATACCTTGCTGGTCTATATCTCTCTGTATCGCTCCTGTTTTTAACTGATCTTCTATCGCGGCTAGACCATACTTATTTACATCTTCTTGCACACCTCTTAGCCTGTCTTGCTCTACATTGAACTGCCCGACAGCTCTGTTATACGCATCAGCGTACCCTTTTCCTGTTATACCAGCTAGATTTTGTTGGAGGTTTCTATCTCTTTCAGCGTCCATAATTGCCTGTCTACCACCACCAAACGCTCCTGCTTTTGTAAGTCTTGATCGGTCAGCGAGAGCTGATATATCTGATTG
>Ga0181402_1000222_pt1 | contig 21426 bp, 30 predicted proteins | sample 25SPOviralmetaG_FD_130131 | JGI IMG/M metagenome (GOLD analysis project Ga0181402, IMG submission 130131) | Marine viral communities from the oligotrophic San Pedro Time Series (SPOT) site, San Pedro Channel, CA, USA - 25 SPOT_SRF_2011-08-17 | ecosystem: Environmental > Aquatic > Marine > Strait...
AGAATGCTCTTGCATCACGTGCAGACGAAAACAACTTCAAAGACATCATGGCTTATGCCAAGCGCATGCCTGCTGAATACCAAGTTGTAATCGTTCGTGACTCACTAGCTAAAGATCGTGACCTGATTCAAACCACTGCATTTCAAAAGTGGACACAAGACAACGCTAACGTACTTATCTAACTGAAAGGATTCAAACCATGGCTACAGTACGACTATCTCAACAACTGCACCGTCAACTTCTTGATGCTGCCAAAGAGAAATACAAAGTTACTAACCCCGAACCCAATCAATCTCCTGAACTTATGATTGTTTTACGAGCGGGACTTCAAACTATGCCTGCCGTTACTGCATTCAATACGATGCTAGCAACACCAACGATTCAAAATGAGATGGCAACTAAAAGCGAAATCTCTCTCGCATTGAACCGCGCAGAGGCAGGCAACGTTACAGAAATTCGTGTTCACAACATTACAAAGCATACTCGATATGCTGAAACTGGAGATCCCACAGACATCTACTGTGAATTAGATACGCCTGTACAACTGCCTTACGGCAGCAACTACGGTTCGTATGATGTCAGCATTGATTCATTTGACATCACAGTACGTGACGAACTCCACAGCACACTTGCTACTGCAATTGACAATACTGCTGCCTATCAAGAAAAGTTCCATCATTTTGCAAAGTCTATCAATTCTGTTCTTGAACAGTGCAACACAGTCAAACAACTACTCGAAGTTTGGCCAGGTGCGGAAACGCTCTTACCTAACGACGTTATCCAAAAGCTGCACACCAAAGTCACACGCAAAGTCGATGCAGAAAAAGTCCGCGACTTGTCCCAGTTTGACGCTGACGCAGCCAACCAAGTACTTCTCACTTCCTCTTTACTAGGAGATTAGAATGTCCGCTGAGAATCAAATTCTCAAGGCACGAACCAAGTTGCTGATTGAACAACCGTTCTTCGGCACCTTGGCTTTGCGTCTTAAAGTTGTAGAAAAACCAGAGATTGATACAGCCGCTACCGACGGCAAGCATCTTTTCTACAACGCTGACTTCATCAACAAACTAACAATCCACGAGACTGTTGGTCTTGTTGCTCATGAGGTTATGCATTGTGTTTTACAACACATGACACGTCGACAAGATCGCCACCCTACAATTTGGAATGTCGCCGGTGATTACAAAATCAACGGAGAACTTCTTAGCGCAGGGTTCATCCTTCCAGAAGGCGGACTTGTCGACACAGAAGGTGAGTTTGATAACGACACCACCGACGCAGTCTATGTAAAGCTTCTTGAAGATGTCGAAACAATAGAGATGCCAGTCTGGGGTCTCGTACAAGATGCTGGTGGTAACAGTCTTGAAGCAGTTTCAGGCGCTCAGCTTGAGTCTGACTGGCAGGTTGCTATCAACCAAGCAGCTGAACTAGCCAAAGCACAAGGCAAACTACCCGGCAACATCGAGACCCTTATCGGTGACGTGCTTCAACCACTAGTCGATTGGCGTCAGGTTCTCTGGCCCTTCTTTACCAACACAAGCCGTGATGAATACACATGGCGTAAACCTAACCGAGCATACATAAGCGAGGATGAATACTTACCATCTATGTACAACGAATCATGCGGCACGATTGCCATCTGTGTTGACACCAGCGGATCAGTTTCCGATGCAGAACTACATCAGTTCTGGTCCGAAATCGTTGCTGTCGCCAAAGAAACTCAGCCATCCAAAATCATATGTATTGGCTGCGATACACAAGTCAATGATGCCTTTGAGTGGGACGCAGCAGAAAACTTCTGGGAAGAACCACCAACGTTTACCGGCCGCGGTGGCACAGCATTCTCACCGGCCTTCAAAGCAATCGAAGAAATCGACGACGACATTGAAGCATGTGTGTACCTCACAGACCTTGGGTCAGATGATTTTGGGGACGAACCTCAATACCCCGTGTTATGGGTTAGTACTGACAAAAGTCTTCAGGCCCCATGGGGTGAAACAATTTACATGGAGTTAACGTCATGACCGGCCAAGTTAAGAATCGTTTAATTGCGATAACAGACGCTGTGGAAAAAGCATATGACACAGCACGTAATGCTGACTGGGAAGGCACCCCGTCAGAACATCTATGGAGCGAGTATCGCCGTCTTAGAGAAAAGCTAGAACGAGGCGATATATACGAGCCACTATTTTGAAAGGAAAAACCATGTCATTAGATATCAATCAAGTACGCGCGCTTTCAATTGGATGTAAAGCCATCAAAGACCAACTACCAACGAACAGCGTATTCGAATACCACATCGAAAGTGCTATCTACCAGCTAGATAAATGCTGCGCTATCTGGGACGAAGTAAGCCCCGGTGACTACGACCAACTAGAATTTGATCTTGTACAGAATAATTAGTATCTTTGCTCACAGCTAATATTAGTAACTTCAGGAGGAAGTAATGAAAGCTGAAGAATATATGGACCTCGCTCACAAGGAAGAACAAGAGCGGCGGCAAAACCCCAATCAATATGACTTATACAGCTACACCTATGTGTGGCTCAAATCCCGTCAACCCAATCTTGCCAAAGAACTTGAAGAAAACTTTAAGCAAATAGAACAACAAGTAAGCACTGCGCGAGAAATAGAACACGTTCTACGTCTTGAGCAACTATACGACAACAGATTGGAAGATCTTGAAGATGACACTATTAAGTATTGATTTCGAAACTTACTTCGACACAAAACTAAGTCTTACCAAGATGACCACTATGGAATATGTGCGGCACCCCGACTTCAAGGTCTGGGGCGTCGGCATACGCCATGTTGGAGACAACACTGCTACCTGGTACGGCGAAGACGAAGCCGAAGACTACATACACTCCATACCTTGGGAAGATACAAAGATCATCGCGCATAACGCTATGTTCGACGCATACATTCTCACCCAGTACTACGGAGTAACTCCTGCCTACTACTACGATACAGCAGCAATGGCTCGTGGCGTATGGCCAGGACAGTCAGCACGACTAGCTGACGTAGCACAACGTGTGTTTCCAGATGATACCAGTATGCGAAAAGGCGACGAGCTAATTAACGCTAAAGGTATCGTTGATCTACCACCAGACATCGAAGAACAGATCGCAGGTTACTGCATACAGGACGTTGATCTAACGCACGCTATCTTCGAAGAACTGTGGCACGACTATCCCGAAGAAGAACTTGAGCTCATCAATCTCACAACACGTATGTTTGTTGAGCCCAAGCTGCTAGTGGACCGTGAACGACTGACCACGTACCGAGACCAACAGATAACGAACGCAGAACAACTAATCAAAGCATCAGGAATCGACAAAAAAGTATTATCAAGCAATCAACAATTTACCGAATATCTAAAGAACGAACACAACATCAACGCACCAACCAAAAAATCTCCGTCTACAGGCGAACAGATACCGGCACTCGGCAAGAACGATGCAGGCTACAAGCAGCTCTGCAACAAACATCCCGAGCTGCAGCACATCTGGGATGCACGAGTCGTTGTTAAGTCACGTATTGCAGAGACCCGCGCGCAGCGCTTCTTAGATGCATGTAACGAAGACAGAACGCTCAGCGTACCGCTTCGATATTATGCAGCACACACTGGCCGCTTCGGCGGTACAGAAAAAATCAACATGCAAAACCTACCGCGGGGCAGCGAGATACGTAAGTCGTTGATCGCCCCGGCCGGCAACCTTGTGTATGTAGCTGACCTCAGCAACATCGAGGCACGCATGCTTGCATGGCTTGCAGACGAACAAGACCTTCTACAAGCATTCGCACGCAACGACGATGTCTACAGTCAGTTTGCCAGCCAAGTATATGGACGACCTATAAACAAGAATGACGATCCTACAGAACGGTTTGTAGGTAAGACTGCTATCTTGGGTCTCGGCTACGGTATGGGCGCGGCCAAGTTCCAAGCTACATTGAAGTCTGGAGCTATGGGCCCGCCAATGGAGTTCACAACAGAAGAAGCGCATGACGTTGTTAGTACATACCGAACTACATACCCAGGTATCCCTGAGTTCTGGTCACGTGCAACTAGCATGCTGATGTGGACGCTTGATAAACAAATATACAACCCGCCTTTCCAATACAGAGTGTTCTCGATACATGAGAACGCAATTGGGCTGCCTAATGGAATGCGACTTGCGTACCAAGACTTACAGATTCTTGGTAGCCAATACAAATACAGCTTCCGCGGAAAGCCCGAGTTCACTTGGGGTGGAAAAATCACAGAGAATATAGTGCAAGCACTGTCTCGCATCGTCATTACTGACGGGCTACTACGCATACATGCATACCTTCAGGATCTAGGAGGTGCAGTTGTACTGACCGTACATGACGAAATAGTTTGCATCGCCCCTGAAACAGATGCTACGACAGTGATGGATAAGATTATTGAGCTCATGTGCATCCCACCTAGCTGGGCTCCAGATTTACCACTTGCCGCAGAAGGCGGCTTCGACAAGGCGTACAGTAAATGAGCAGACTTGTACTCAATCGCAAGGAAGACGAGAACGTTGTCATTCATAAAAATGGCGAAGTTATCTGCCTTGTAAAGTTAACAGAAACAAAACGCTCTTCAGCTCGCCTATCATTTGAAGCAAACGGTGACATCGATATAGACAGGGAAGAAGTCTTTCGACGTAAGTACAACATCGTTTAAATTTTGAGATAGTATTAGCCAGACTAATACTGGAACGGAGTAACAATGCAATTTGTGTTCCTTGAGTCTAGTAATGGATTACGACTCACTAAACACGTCTCCACAACAGAGACAAAATCATACCCAAACGTCAAAGACGTTACGTCGTATCACTGTGACGTTGAGCCATCGGCTGCAGGGCTTAAAGAACTTACCTCCCTGTTCTTAGAGCACTCGGCCGGTGGCCGTTGCCTTCTAAAAGGCCCGCTCAAAAAACAACTTACAAACGAAAGTCGCCGGGGGCAGAGCGACAAGCTTGCCTACAGTGAATACATTGTCCTGGATCTAGATGGTTTGTACGTTGATGGATACAAACACAAAGCTCCGATCACGAGCAAAGAAGTTAAACGCCTGGCAAAGCTCGTGATGTCACAGATGCCTGCTGTATTTCAGGATGTGTCGTACATCGCACAAGCCAGCAGCAGCATGGGCATGAAAGGCGACCGCGTATCACTGCACATATACATTTTGCTTCAAGTACCGCTACCGCCAAAAACAATCAAACTATGGCTTAAGCACATCAACCATACAGTCGAACTGTTTCGATCACAGATAGAGCTTTCATCAACAGGTCAGTCACTAAAATATTCACTAGACCTGTCAGTAGCTGACAACAGCAAGCTCATCTTTATCGCAGCTCCAGACTTTGACGACGAGAAACTAAACCCATTCAAAAGCAATGACGACAGAGTGGTGTTCGTAGACAACGGGCAACCGACCGTAGACCTCGCACCATTGCTAAACGACATCAGCCCAGAAGCCGTCTTCACTGATGGTGTAAAAATCAAAGATGACTTACGTAAGAAGGTTGGCCTCAAACCAAGACAAGCAAAAATCACTACCTCAACAATCAACAACGAAGTTATGGACGTTCTTACCAACCCAGACAAAATGTCTATCAATGTTATCGACACCACCTCGCTGCCGTATGTACGTTGCAACATCAACGGCGGAGACAGCGGCGCTTACTGGTTCAACATCGAAGACCCTACATATATGTACAACTTCAAAGACGAACCTGTATTCGAAATCGAAAAAGCAGACCGAGACTTTTACCAATCGATCTTTGAGACGTATGAAGCTGAACTAGAAGAACGCGGAATGTCGCACAAGCCAGTCGTACTACGCGACTTCTACACCGACACCTACTACAACGGTCTTTACGACCCAAATAACAATCAGTTTACTGACAACTTCCCACTGACACCGACGCAAAAAACAAGCATCCAATCTTTCATGCGTAGTCACGGCCGCCAAGAACCAGAGTTTGTTCCGGACGCACAGGTTGTATTTGACCCATGCACTGATGCACCAGCTGTTCAGATGGAACAAACGCCTTACTACGTGAACATGTATCGCAAGACTGATTACATGTTGAACAGCAGCAAAGCACCTGAACTTACATACGGTACTGCAGCTCAGCTCGCGGATGTTGTCCCACTAACATACAAGCTCATTCATCACATGCTTGGCTCAGGTGCAGCAGAAACAGAACACTTCATTAACTGGCTTGCATACATCTATCAGACTCGACGCAAGTCAATGACTGCATGGATATTTACAGGCATACCAGGAACCGGCAAAGGTTTGTTTGCAAACAAAATACTCAAGCCGCTTTTTGGCCACGCACATGTACCAATGAAGTCTCTCGAAAATATTGAAGAGCAGTTCAACCTCTACATGCGTTCAGCGCTCTTCCTGGTTGTCGACGAGTTTCGTATGACTGATGCACATGGTGGCAGCCTCCGTATGGCTGACAAACTAAAAAATCAGATCACCGAACCGACAATGACAATCCGTGCAATGCGCGCGAATCAAATCGAGTTACCGTCATATACAAACTTCATCTTCCTGACTAACCGCCCAGATGCAGTAAAGATTGAACCCGGTGATCGGCGCTACAACGTCAGCCCGCGGCAAGAAACAAAACTTGAAGAAGCACTGCCAGAGGTCATTGCAGGCATTGATGACCTTGAGAATGAACTACATACATTTGCCGGGGCCCTAGCAGCATTTGATGTAGACAAACGCATGGCACGCACTTGCATGAACAACGAAGCAAAAGATGCAATGCGTACGGTAACAATGTCTGTATTCGAAGAGTTCTGCGAAGCTCTGCAACGCGGAAACATTAACTACTTCTTAGATGTATTGGACGTAAGCATCGACGATACATTCAACGCTGCACGCATCATCAGCTCACAACGTTTTGTGAAAGCTTGGATTGCAGACGCCAAAGCCCACGGCATGTCTATCGTTCCAGTTGAACATCTACGTACCGTTTATCACACGCAAACAGAACAAACACCTGCAATTGCAAACCGTGAGTTCCATAAGCGTTTAGATCGCAACGGCTTAAATGTACAACGCAAACGTATGCCAGGCGCTGATCGCGATGCTAACGGTATCCGTGGAATCGTAGTCAACTGGGCCACGGACCACGAACAACTGGATGAAATCATAGACCAACACTTTGATAGCAAGGATAAAGTGTTGATTGCTAACGAATAATTATTAGTGTAACTAATATGTTGAAGTTATTCAGGAGGATAACGTGATCAAACTCACACAGTCCGAACGTCCAGATGCTCAGAAACCATTATCAAAACCTAAAGAATTTGGGCCCGTATCAGCCTGGTCGTACAGTGCACTCAAAGTATTCGAAGAATGTCCGTACCGTACATACATATCACGGGTAAAAAAGATACGTGAACCATCCAGTCCAGCTGCAGACCGTGGCTCACAGATCCACGATGAGGCTGAACAGTACGTAGATGGTCGTATCGAAGAATTTCCAAGCTCTCTTATGAAATTCGAAAAACAATTTGCAGAACTGCGAGCTGGTTATCTTGACGGTTCTGTAGAGCTAGAGGGTGAGTGGGGGTTCACGATTGATTGGACACCAACTGGCTGGCTCAGTAACGATACGTGGGCTCGAATCAAACTCGATGCTTATGTAAAAGAAGACGACACCAGCGCGCGTGTCATCGACTACAAAACAGGTAAGCGTTTTGGAAATGAGATTGGTCATTCTCAGCAATGCTTACTTTATGCAATCGCAGCATTCATGCGTGATCCGAAACTAGAGTTTGTACAAACAGAGCTCTGGTACCTGGATAAAGCTGAAACTGCTACTCAATCTTATTCCCGCACAGAAGCTATGCAGTTTATGCCTAGCTACCACGAGCGCGGAGTAAAGATGACAACAGAAACAGACTTTGAACCAAAGCCTAGTTCATCTGCTTGTCGCTGGTGCTCTTTCCGTAAGGGAGAGATTCCAGAATGTCATTGGGGCGTGGACGTTTAAGCTGAGCGCGCCTCAGCTCCCCTACGGGTTTTACCTCCTTTTCCCCTGTAGGGGAGCACCCCATATCTCAATTTTTTACGGAGATTAACCATGACCAAAGTGTACGTGGGGCTACTGCTGTTCCTTCTTATCGCACTAGCAATCAATGTTCTAGTTATAGCAGCCAAAGCTATCAGCGTTCTTATTGCCGTTGCAACAATCACATATTTCATTTGGAGAAAAAATCATGAACCTACTAATCGCTAGACTTGCAATGCTTGTCTACTACTTACTTGAAGCTATTCAAATACTAATGATGGTTAAATATTTATGGAGTAAATACGATGTTTCTCGCTGGTACCATAGCCGCATTCGGCCTGTTATTTCTCGTTTTCAAACTTGGATGGCGTAAAGTTGTCGCTTACGACATTTTTTTCGACATCCTTATCACCAGCATACTAATGACTATGTTTGCTGGTACTTACTCGGGCATGATTGCCGCGATGTTTGGCGGTCTGCTCGTGTCAATTATCCTCTTCGCACTTAAACAAGTTGTCGCCTACGAAAAATTCACTGTGAAAGGTGGCTTTAAAACTATCTACAAACGTTTCGGTATCCCATATGTATATTTTACTTGGGCGACCATCAAACCAAAATATGAATGGACAAAATAATCATGCCTTACTTCCTGTTATCTGTTGCTTTCTTACAAACAATTATTTCTTACAACATGCTAAACAATAAAAAATCATGAACCACGAACATACACGCACCAAATACGTGCGGAATGTAAAACTCCCGCACAAACGCATGCTCATGCCGGGACGAAAAAACGTAAAGCTCGGCCATAAAGTAAATGTAAAAATGTGGAAAGGCTTACCGCTATACCAGTTCTCATTAGAGGAACGTGCTACATGCCCAACCACATGCAATCAATGGAAGACCTGCTATGGCAACAACATGCCCTTTGCTCACCGCTTCGATCATCAAAGCAAAGACTTCAATGTTTGTCTTGACTCATCAGTAGCTGAGCTTGCACGCAAACACCCCAAAGGTTTTGTCGTGCGTTTACACGTACTGGGTGACTTCTTCAGTACCGAGTATGTGAACTTCTGGGCAGAAATGCTCACCAAATATCCAATGATGAATGTGTATGGGTACACACATCGCTTACTAAAAAGCGACATTGGTAAACGTATACGCTGGCTTAATCATGCTTTGCCCTCGAGATGGCGAGTACGGTTCAGCGATAATTGGCGTGCCAAGTTTTCTGCATGTGTTGTGCACCCGGACAGCAAGTATGTACCTACAAAGGGTAAAGAAATTATCTGCCCTGAACAGCTAGGACAGGTAGATAAATGTGTGGAATGCGGTTTGTGCTGGGCACAAGAAGACCGCCGAATTATTTTTCTTGAACATTAATATTAGCTGTACTAATATTCAGAACAGTTAGGATGACTATGCTAAAACCATTTGAACATCAAAAAACTACTTCTAAATTCATCATCGACAACCCTCGTGTACTGGTCACATCTGACCCCGGCACGGGTAAAACACGCAGTGTTATTGATGCCTACCTAGCTCGTAGCAAGGGACGCATGCTCGTACTAGCACCCTTATCAATCTTGCAAGCAAGCTGGGGTGACGATATCGACAAGTTCGCCCCAGGCATTGAATACGAAGTTGCATTTGCTCGTAACCGAGCCAAAGCATTCAAGTCTCAAGCTGAAATCATTATTACAAATCACGATGCTGTGAAGTGGCTAGCCAAGAACACCGATGTTCTTGATGGCTTCAACACACTATGCATTGATGAGTTCACGGCTTTCAAAAACAAAGATAGCCAACGAAGCAAAGCTGTACACAAGATTGCTCAGCTGTTTGATTACCGCATTGCTATGTCAGGTACACCAAACAGCAATACAATCTGTGACATCTGGCATCCAACACTACTCGTGGACGACGGACATAGGCTCGGGCACCGTTTCTATACGTTCCGGGCCAACGTATGTACGCCTGTATTCAACGGCTTTGCCAACGAATGGAAAGATAAACCAGATGCTGAGCTCATGGTTGCTGCTGCAATCAAAGACATCAACATCCGGTATGAACTCGAGGAATGTTTGGATATGCCCGAACAGTCCTATCACACAATTAAAACCCAGCTATCAGACACAATGATGCAAGCCTATAAAGCGCTTGCTGAAGACAATGTGCTCTGGACTGGTGAAGCTACAATCAATGCAGTCCATGCAGGTGCTCTTACTAAGAAGCTTCTGCAACTCTGCACTGGTGCCGTCTATAACGAAGACGGTGAAGTGGTCGGCTTTCATCAAGAAAGATACAACCTCGTTATGGACCTTGTTGATCAACGCAAGCACACGCTTGTCGCGTTTAACTGGACTCACGAGCGTGACTATCTTATCGAGCAAGCCGAGAAACGTGGCATCAAGTACGGTGTCATTGACGGCAGCATCTCTGCAAAAGCACGTAAAGATGTTGTCGATCGCCTGCAGGCTGGGCAATTACAAGTTGTATTCGCTCATCCTCAATCAGCTGGACACGGTCTCACATTGACGACCGCTACCAGCGTCATCTGGTGTTCTCCGACTTACAACGCTGAACACTACCAACAGTTTAACCGGCGTATCTATCGCGCTGGTCAAACTAAACGCACGGAAGTAATCCACATCGCAGCCGAAGACACTTGGGAAACCGACGTGTACGAGAAGCTCAGTGGAAAATTAGGTCGCATGGAAAACCTATTAAATATTCTAAAAGTTCTTAACCCAACGAAGGAAAAAGCAGCATGAATCAACCAGTACTCACACCCGTTAGAACGATTGATGAATTAATCGACAGAAAAAAATCCATCAAATCTCAGATGGAAAAGCTCAACAACGAGCTCAAAGGTTTGAGAGAGCAAGAGAACGGTATCGATCTCGAGCTTCTCAAAAAACTAGACACAGAAGGGTTGAAGAAAACAGCCAACGAAGTTGCTTCTGTATCTATCAAGGAAGAAACAGTCCCAGACGTACACGACTGGGATGCCCTCTATGCACACATCATAAGCACAGGGGATTTCTCTCTTATCCAAAGACGCGTTTCATCAACTGCATACCGTGAGCTTCTCAAACTTGGTGAGAATGTTCCCGGCTTACAGCCACGTGAGATTCGTCGAATCAACTTCCGTTCACTCTAATCATGAAAGGTTAAATATTATGAGTAACACAGCATTAGCTATCGCAGAAGACAAAGTCCCAGCCCACATTTCGAAAGGCTCTGGTCGTGGTAACGAAGAAGTTACCGCCAACCAACTGACCATACCTCGGGTCAAGCTTCTCCAGAAAATGTCTGACGAAGTGGACAAACACCACCCGAACTTTATTGAAGGTGCCGAAGACGGAACCTTTCTAAACTCTCTTACACGAGAGATTTACGGAGACGAAATCTATGTAGTCAACGTAAAGTTCAAAGACGAGTATGTCGTATGGCGTAATCGTGAAGCCGGTGGTGGGTTGCTTGGTAACTTCAGCTCCGAAACAGCCGCAGCAACGGCAATCAAAGAGCAAGACAAACCTCAAGACTATGAGATTCGTCAAACTCATTCACACATGATGATGATTAAAAACCCAGATACTGGTGACCTTAGCAATCCAGTGCTCATGGATTTTGCTGCGTCTAAACTACGTGTATCACGTAACTGGAACAGCCAAATCAGCATCAAAGGTGGTGATCGGTTCGCCGGTCTTTGGAAGCTTAAAGCAGTTTCAGTTACAAACAGTGGCGGTAAGTCCTGGATGAACCTTGAAGCTGACTTTGTCGGTTGGGCCCAGAAAGAAGACTACGAAGCAGCAGAAGCTGTATTCGAGTCTATGGCCTAAAGACTAGGAGTTGTGCGGTGAACGAGCATAGTTTCATCAAATCTGTGCACCGTTCACTGCACAACAACGTCACTAAATGGAAAATACACGACCGCTACAATGGTGGTGTACCAGACTCATTCTATATGGGCCCCAAAGGTTCTCTTTGGGCTGAATACAAATACCTCAAACAACTCCCCAAACGCGACAACACAAACCTACGACTCGGATTGAGCCTTCTTCAAATCGAATGGCTCAATCTTTTGTATGAATACAATCACAATGCTTGCTTGATTTTGGGTGTCGAAGATACAGCCATCATATTATTAGAGAAACAATGGACAGCTAATATAAGTAAAAGGTATTATCTTGAACAATGTATACCTCGACGAGAAGTCAGAGATTACATTCAGTCAATATGTTTGCTCGAGGATGAGTATGAAAACAAAGGAAAGGCTTCCTATCGCCGTGGAAAATCTTCGTAAAATTTGGGAATCCAAAAAACACGAGTTAGAGCTAACTCAAAACATCGCCGCAGAAAATCTAGGTATGACGCAGGGTGCATTCAGCCAATACCTAAACGGCATCACAGAGCTAGGGCCTCAAGCCGTACTTAAACTAGCTAAATTTTTTGACGTTGACCCTGTAGAAATTGACCCTTCAATAGCAGAGCAACTACCTAACGTGCACCGCATCCCTATATTGTACAACATGCACAGCCCAAAAGTAGTCAAAGACCGTTATGCTGCGGTAAAAATCGAAGGAACCTTCAGAGTAGAAGTTGACGGATCAAAACTTAACCAGTCATTCAAAAAACGCTACCCGTGGATTGGTAACAACAACTGTCAACTCGTTTGCCAAACCGAAAAAGATGGATACCGACCGCGGGTAACCGGCAACGAGCTGATGTATCTGCTCCTCCTAAAAGAAGCATCTCACTTCGATCTGTTTGTCGAATCTGAAGTGCCACCCGCCAAAAAAATACAAAAAAAGTTTCTAGTCCTAGGCGTCGTTGTCTATTAGCTCACTTTTGCTTAGACATTGTTCAAGTTAGTTCAATGACAGGGTATCGTGATAATGTGATTATTAGTTCGACTTATAAACAAATGTATTAGTAAAACGAATATTCAGTAACCTTAAAAGTTACAGAAAGGTATGCAATGTCAGACCCGGTAAACAGCCCTCAACACTACAACGCAGGCGGCGTTGAATGTATTGAAGCAATCGAAGCGAGCATGTCGTCCGAAGAGTTCAGAGGTTACCTTAAAGGCAACGCTATGAAGTACCTATGGCGCTACAATCTAAAGGGTAACGCCATTCAAGATTTACAAAAATGTATTTGGTACACCAAACGACTGCAGGAGGTGCTGAATAATGGAGCTCAAGGATTGGCTTCTTAAGGAACACGGCCCGTTCATGGACATACAAGAGATAGCTAATCTCTTGCGTATAAAGAAAACATCCGTATACCAACAGATTTACTTAGGTAAACTTGATATCCCCCATATCAAACGCGGAAAAAAATACCTTTTTCCTACAACAGAAGTGTCGGCATACCTGCAAAAAATGACTGTTAGCACTTTCGAATAACGTTTACTGCAAGCTATCGAGAATATCCGCAGGTCGTAATTGAGTATAACGTTTAAGCTGCTTCCAATCTTTGTGCCCAGATATCACAGCAACTTGAGGTATGCTCAAACCTTTCTCGAAAAATCTGCTGATAGCCTCATGTCGAAGGTCATGGAACGTTAAGTCTTGTATCCCTGCTTCCCTCGTAACCAGTGCAAAACGGTCAGAAATAGAGGCACTGTGCTTGCATGGAGCAAGGTTAGACCCCGACTTTCGGTATTTCATCGCACGAGAGAGCGCGTTTCGTAGCGGTAAATGAATCGGAATCGTGCAAAATTCGGAACTTTTGCCGCGTTCTTCTTCTCGATCCCGTACCCGCAATAAGTTGCGGCCCCAATCAATATCATCAAAACGCAGCTTGTGGATCTCCTCTTGGCGCAACGACGAGTGCACAGCTATCGGTAAAATGTCTCTTATCCAATGCGTACCTGCAGCCAGTAAGAGGCGTTTGTACTCACTGGGGCGTAGTCGACGATCGCGATCGTTACTACTGCCAATTAGTTTTAGCGAAGACATAACACGCATTGTCGTACGTACACTATTCTCTGGCAGCTGCAGTCCCCACAACGTACGCGCAAAATCAATTGCCTGAGCTAGATAGGTTAGCTCTTGGTTCAAGGTAGATTTACTAATTCCTTTAGGGCCAGCCCGTCGACTACGGCCGTAGTCAAGGATTGTTTCTGGCGTCAGGTCAGATACTGGTACGTGCTCAAACCGCCTGGCTGTAGCTCGTACTGTAGCTAACTTACTTTTACCAAACGTTGTATCACCTTGGTTCGCTTCTTGTATGAAGCGCTCAATGATTGAACCAACAGTAGTAGACCGTAGACCACGGACATCGGTCCACGATCCGTTGTCCATGGCCGCTTCAACCTGTGTCGCCCATGAACGAGCGGCTGCTTTAGTAAAAAATGTTTTGGCTACACGCTCGTAGCCGCGCTTGCGGACGATGGCCTGATATTGACCGCCGCGTTCCCTGTAAGAAGCCAAGTGTACCCTCCGTGTACCAAAGGCTACATGCTATCTTATAATTAATCTAAAAAACAACCACTTACAAATATGGCGGAGAGAGAGGGATTTTCTCCGTGAAACCCCTCTTTTTGTACTAAAATCATAGATTTACATCACATACATTAACAACCGTTACAGTCGTGTGTTGCAATTAAATCACGATGTTTGCAGTTGTTTAGTATTGAATTGTACCAAAGGTACACTAGCGAATACGCAAATGATGCTTAGGCCCCAGCTTCTTGCGTATGTGCAGACCGCGTTTCTTGTGGCGGCGGCGATTAGGTTTGCGTGCTTCCCACACAGATATAGTTTTCTTAGCCAAAAGAATACTGCCCCGACCAAGGCCAGGCCCTTCTATTGATCTACAACAATGGCTCTAGCGGTTAAGTAACTTCAACAATCGCCAACAGACAGGATGTTTTTGTTTGCGAAAATACTCATCCCAACGACCTGCACTTACAGGTGGTTTAATTGGGTTTCGCATAAAGCACTTCCCATCAGCACCATCGTCGTATCCACCACGTTGATGTACGACAAGTCGCATGCCGCACTCCTATGAAAGTTAACGACATAAAACAAATAGCATGTGTATATTATTAGTACAACTAATACCCAAGTTTCTTTTTTGCTTTGGCAGAGATTTTCATACGGTCATTTCTTTCTGTAACGACGCGTCTTTCTCGCAATTTTGCTTGGTTGTTTAGAGTGTTGTTTACCTGCTTTAGTTGCTCGGCGCTTAGCAGCCGTAGTCTTGGCGTATTCTTTGGAAGAAAGAGCCTTAATCGCTTTTGCCGGTAAATAACGTTCGCCTGTAGCTTTTGACCCTTGTGTAGAAGGCTTACCACTTTTGGTTCGCCATTTTTGTTTCGTCCATTTACGTAAGCTTTTCTGGCTTTTGCGGAGTGCCATAGATTCTTCCTTCTCAATCCCTGTACCCGCCGCCAGCCTTCTTATAGGCAGCAGCTAACATCTGCGCTTTACGAGCAGACCACTGACCCGGCCGTCCCCCTTTACCAGCAGCTTTAATGCGCTCAAACATACGTTTACGCATCGTAGGCTTTGTGTAATTTCCAGCTGCGTTAACCTTCGACTTAGATTTTGCCTTTGGCTTACGAGCCGTTGTCCGTGATTTAGCTGTTTTGTTTACCATTTCCTCATCTCAACCATAAAATTAACGCTACCGCGACTGCTCCAAATGTAAAAACGCCAGCCAATACCCACAGCGCCAAAGTCAATGTTTCCTCAAACTCCTCGCGTTTCTTTCTTGCCGCAGCTTTTTGTTTTTTTATCGCCAGCTTCTCGTCTTGTATTCTTTTCGCTCGTTCGCTTACGATCTGACGCCACGTTCCGTAGCCAAAACGGTTATCGATCATTATCGAAATTTCTTGCATTTGCTCCTGAGCCAGCTTGCTATCTATGACACTAGACGCTACGTCCTTGGTCTGACCAATAATGCTTTTGTCCGAGAACCTATCCTTCTGAACTTGTTTCTCACCAGCAAACAAGCCGTCGATCGCGCCAGCAATGTCGCGTATATCATTAGCTGTGCTAATATTACTCTTTATCAGTTCCACTGATTTTTGTACCAAAGCCATCCCTGCTAGGCCGGTACTAATTGGGTCCATTATTTTTTCCTAGTTTTGTGACTTTCTTGAATATCAAACGGTGCTCTCAATGTAGCCCCAGGATGAGGTTTATAACCCCCAGCGGGGTTCTTCATAAGCTTGAAGCCCTTGCCAGACTTCATCCAATGAAATCCTTTAGGGGCTGCAACAGTTTTTTTAGTAGCCATAGCGCTTGCCTCTCATAGGCGTAGGCGTTTTCTTCTTTTTCTTCTTTGATTTAGTAGGTTTCTTTGGTCCATAACCCATTACTTCATTTCCTTCTTACTAGATACATAGCCTTTATTAGGCTTACGTTTTTCCATCCGAATTTTTTTCGTATTCGGCTGGTTTAATTGACATTGTTTACCTTTGTGCATCACTGCTCCCCTTATCAAAATTCGTTTTGGTAGCCAAAGTCTGTATTTAATTGTTGGCCACTTACTGAGTCTCGTGCAGGTGGCGGCGAGACAGCATCGTTAGCATCACCGTATAGCTCTTTTTTTAGCATGGCTTCTAAGGCCAACAAACGACTTTCTTCTGCGTTATGTACATCAATAATCCACTGTATACACTGCGCGTCTGTAGGTGTTTCCACAAAGTCAGGCCGAGCACCTATCAGCCCTTCTGGTTCTCCTAACAGGACAGCGACCACATCAAAAACTGTTGACCCAGCTATTGTTGCTTGTTTCCCATCGCCATCTGTACCAGTACATTCCCAAAATATTGTGCGGATAATTCCGCCTACTTCGGATACCTCTCGATTTATATAGTTCCACGTATATGTCAAAGTCATTAAGCTTGGCTCCACGTACGGCGACGGATTGAATAAAAATTATAAGTCGGAAAAGGAGAGGAAGCTGTTTGAAATGGGCCTCGCTCATATTGATACCCATCTGAGCACAATATGCTGCTGCCAAAATCACCGCCTGCAACCGGTGTTTTTTGAACACCGTTCCAAATATAAAAATTTCCCAAACCTGTTCTTGCGTGCGTAAGATTGGAACTATATGAGGTGTATTGATAACTACTATATGATCCGAAGCTATACGTAGTACCAGTACCAAATCTATGAAAACGCGCCTCAACCGAAGTGAACGTGTCGGTCCCGCTATCTCCGTTACCTAACACCCAAAAATAAACAGTTCCAGTATGAACAGTGCTACTAAACGTAATCGGGATATTTGTTGAGTCAGAATTACTATAAAAACGAAGAATGTGACCGGCTAATGTGTCTGTTCTTGGAGTCGAGTAAATAGTGTTTGTTGAGTTGGGTGTAGCAGTACTTGAGGTTGTAAAGAATGCATAAACACTCTTAATGTGATTAGTGCCCCCAACAAAACGGATGTACCCAAAGTAGATGCCTGCGCCAACACCAATAGGCATCGCGTATTTGAACTGTTGCTGCCCAGACGAACCAACAACAAAACCACCAAGCGTTGTGCCCGATATTGTCCCACCGCCTGTTGGCAACAATAAATCAGTAACGTTGATACGGTCGCTTGTAAGCGTGCCCGACGTAATATCACCAGCGTCGAGGTTAACTACATCTATGTTGCTAGCGTTTATTTGCCCGGATGTAATGACATTAGCGTTTAGTTCATCGACTTCAAGCTGGCCAGAGCTGTTGGCAACAATAGACGCGCCGTCTACTTTAATCCTGTTTGCGTTTAGCTGCCCCGTATTAATTTTTGCAGCATCAAGACTAGCAATCTTGGCATTGTCGACTGCAGCGTTTGCGATCGTAGCGTTAACGACAGCGGCATTAGCAAGAATACCGGAGCTCGCAGTAATTGTTCCTGCAACCAGTTCAGAAGACGTAACAGAATTAGCAGCTATTTCATTGGCTGTAACTGCGTTAGCAGCTATTTCGTTAGCTGTAACTGCGTTGGCAGCTATCTTCGCAGTCGAAATTGCGTTGTCTTCAATCTTAGTAGTTGTAATGGCAGACGCTGCTATAACCGCACCTTGCACCGCGTCTACTGCGAGCTTCGCATTAGTAACGGCCTGGTCTGCTATATCCGCAGCGTTGATGTCTGCTGTGGTAGCTATTACGCCCGAAGTAGCGTTAAACGGACCTCGTATTTCAGATGTTGATACGTGGCGCACCCAGTAATAAAACGTTGAGTTACTATCTACTTGGTCTGCGTGTTTGTTACCGCGGACAACGGCTACTAACACTGCATCACCAATCACATCCGTAGTGCTACGGTACACCTCAGTAAAAGCAAAAGTGCGGAACTGAAGATTACCGTTACTCCATTCAAGCAAAACAGTTTGAAATGCTGCCGAAGCCGTAAGGCTTGTAGGCGCAGGAGGCTGACTTAAATCCGGTGCGATTGACGATTCGAAGTCTGTCTGCGGACCTAAATTATTAGGATTGAAAGGTACATGACCAAGCTGTGTAGCCATGCCAGAGTCAATAAGTTCGCGAAGTGTTATTGCACGATCTCTAGGATCACCGCGTCGACCAAGTCGAACCTCAAGCGCCTCGCCTAGCGCCTTTAGGTAGGCTGTAGCGTCAGGCCCAAGATTGCTAGGAACGGGTGGAAAACCTGGAAGCTTTGTAGTCATAGTGCTTTGACCTCGTCAATCGACTGAGCAATGCAAACTTCGTTAACCGTGGTGGTCCCCGATACTTGGATTTCCCACTCTTTTGCAACAGAAGACTGCAAACGCATAACTGGTTCTTGAAGCGTAGCGTTTGAGATACTGCCTGGAACAGTGGTTGCTTGAGTGAAGGCATTGCCTGATGCAGTAATAGTGTAATGCGCTATCAGAGAACCATCCCCAAACACTTTAAGCTCCACTGGGTAGGCTTCCGCATCCACAGACATCCAGCTAAAACTGGTTGGGTATGGAGTTACAAACACTTTGGACTTAAATGTAAGGGTGTTTGGACTAGCACCGTTGCGGTACTCAACAATGTTTGAGCCATGTATCAAATACAGCTCGCCATTGTCGCTTTGTTCAAAACCGCCACGTGTCTCCGCGGTAGCTGTAAGAGTCGACAGAGCTGCTTGTTGAGCGCGCGGATCGTATACCCAACCTTTGTGAGTGCTGCCATCAGTGTAAAAAGCAACGTAGGTGTCTTCATGACGGAAGGCGCGTATAGAAGTTGGCTTAAAGTCCGCGTTCCACTGTTTTGCGCTAATCAAACCTTGCGTAACCACACGAGCATCGTTTCCGCTAACAGCTACAAGTCCGTCAGGAGCTGCGTATAAAATATACCCACCCATATCAACGACAGAGTTTTTATTGACGCACGCCTGCTGAACTTCAATTTTAACGGCAGACATAGAGCTAGGGTCTGTGCCAGCTACAAGATAGGGGCGACCTTTAGTGAGCGCGACGATACCGTTGCCGGTAGCAGCGATAGCTACAATGTCATCCTCAAGCGTGATTCTGTACGCAACAGGCCATGCGTGAGGCAGAAAAGGTTCGCTTAAACATAAACGATTACCCGTAAAGCCAGCCATAATGCCGTTTGCCACAGGAATCAAACCGAGAAGCGGGCCAGAAGGGTTCAGCGATGAGTCATCGTCTGGCGGTTTTATCCACGTAGCACTAGGTAGTACTTCGCCTAACTCATCTCCGTTTCTTGTGTCTGTAAACGTCGCGGTCGCTATTGGTACCTCACCAACAAACTGAAACTGTGTGTTTGTAGAACCAGTGTTGGATCGGTAAATACGCCTCAACGCGCCGCTACCAAAATTGTAATTACCGCTCGGCGTAATACCCATAGAAAGTGCAACAGACTCAGTATCGGTCAGCACAATCGGAGTACTTGGGGGGCTAGGCGGGCCTTCCTCGCCAATTGCACTGACAAAAGTAAACACATATGAAACATCAAATGGCGTTTGCGTATCGTCTGCCGTACCAGATTTAGTTGTTGAAGGGGCGTTAGTAGGAGCAGGAATGCCCAACCTAAATGATCCGGCTGGATAGACAGACCCGCTAATCATTGATACAGCTGTACCTACACGAGGGTAGTCCTGACCTGTCCAGTAAAGACGATCAAATGAGTCGTTAGGGACTGGGCCTTTGACTACGTCAACTTCTTCGTCCCACTGTAACCAGTTCGTGTTGTTGTAGAAAAATATAGAGCGACGTACAGAGTTAGATAAAGCGGTAGTGGTCGTATTGTTTGTAGTAGGGGTAAGAGCGCCGGACTCAAAATCAATGTTTTCAGAGATCTGACCAAACGACTCAGCAAGACGACGGTTATCTACGCCTGGGGCTATGCCAGTAAAGTCTTTAAGTTTGAAATACATTTTGCTGCCTACTTTATAAGAAAAAGCAGCGAAACAATCACCCCGCCCATGCTCAAGATCACTGTTCCCGCTGCTGTAATTACCATCCGATTCAACGCAGTTAAACTTTCATCTATAGAATCTAGTCGACTGAAGATGGTCTTCGACCGCTCCTCACACATAGCTTCATGCCTCTCTATGCGGCTTATAGCTTCGAATATTCGCTCTTCTACCTTCATAAACTTAACCTATATTAGTTGCGCTAATACAACAACTAAATGTTAAACAACCTAATCTTTCCACAACATCGCTACCTTGCGAACACCTGTTGCGTTATTAGTTATTGATATGGTGTCAGAGGTCATCTCGTTGACATCACCCATTGCCACGGGTGTGTCATGAGCCACAAAGTCATGTCCGACGTAAGTCAGCCAGCACTCTGTACCTTGCTTATCTATTGTTAAGCTGTCGCCCGCGCGAATACTGTAAGAACAAGTGTTCCAAACATCGGCTTGGTTCTCTGGTCTTAAAAAACAGACCATCGATATAATGTCGCTAACAATGGTGACTTTAAATTGTGAGTTTGGCTGGTACTTGATCAGGCTGTAGGGGCCGCCAGTCTCGTCATGCGTCACTTGTTCCCAGCTTATCGATGTTGGGGTCTGTTGAATGTTCTCAATATCGAGACCAAAGTTTTCCGTCTGTAACCAATTAACATATGCGTCAGCCTGATCACTGGTGATCTCGCCTTCGGGCCACTCAGCACTCAATCTTACTCGGCCTTCGCTGAGTGCGTAGTTGTCAAAGCCAACATACACGTTAGGTATCGTGGGGTGAGGTACTTTCTCACCATCAGCACCTCGCGGCAAACCATCGGCGGTCAACTGCTCAATGAATGTGCCAGCTTGGTTTGGTTCTTCGGGTGCACACGCATAGTTCTCATTCAGAATGTAGCTGACATGAACACCTGTCTCGCCAATCTCACGCACAAAACTGAATGTCCAATTTGTTCTTGTGCCGGAGCGTCCGGCTTCTCTTATTTCTGCCA
>Ga0181402_1000227_pt1 | contig 21084 bp, 22 predicted proteins | sample 25SPOviralmetaG_FD_130131 | JGI IMG/M metagenome (GOLD analysis project Ga0181402, IMG submission 130131) | Marine viral communities from the oligotrophic San Pedro Time Series (SPOT) site, San Pedro Channel, CA, USA - 25 SPOT_SRF_2011-08-17 | ecosystem: Environmental > Aquatic > Marine > Strait...
TCAAGGCTTTAACTATAGGAGATAAGGCATCTAAGCGATAGTTGTTATTTAGGTTACAATCATGGTTTCCGGTGATTACAATTGTAGGAGCAATGTCTGCCAATTGTTTAAAGAAATCAGATACTACAGATACTAATTCTGGTGACATATCTGTTTTTGCGTGTACAATATCACCTGCTACATATATTAAAGAATCTTCTGTCTTTGTTTTCTTAATATATGAATATAATCGATTGAACACTAATTTATATTCTTTATGACGTTTTACATTTCTGACATGTACATCTGCAATATGGTAAATTTTACCAATCTTCTTCATTCCAATATCTATATGCTGCATAATATCTTTTGTTCCATTAATTTTTCTTGAGTTAACATTGCTGTATGTTCAATTTCATATTTAATTTGCTTGAATCCTAACTCGCTAGGATCTGAATTTGGTAAATCTACAAAGTAAACATCTAATCCATTAGCCATAAAATAATTAGCTGTATCTAATGCTTGTTTACGCGCATCCATATCCAAGCAAATATATATTTCTTTTACGCCTTTTTCTACAATACGCATTTTTAATGTATCTGGTATAGTTTTTCCAAATAATGGTATTGCATTTCTTTTAATTGCAATTGCATCAAATGCACCTTCTACTAATATAATAGGCATTTTCCAGTTTATATGCAATTCAAATCCTATAATATCTTTTGATGTATTTGGATTCTTATGTTTATAATCGGTATCATAATATGCCCGGCCTACAAAATAATTTAAACTACCATTGGCATCATAACTTGGAATAATTATTTTACCATTATATAATCCATTAGTACAATAACCAATACGATATTTAAGTATATCATATATAGTAATACCTCTATTTTTTAAATAATGCACGGCATTACGATATTCAGGTGCTTTAGTATTAATTTTCCATAATGGTGTATATTCTTCAGGTAATTGTATGACCGGAGTATCGGTTGTAGTCTTGGTAGGTCGATATTCTACATCATCGAGTAATTGTATTAACCGTGATATTTTTTCACGTTGAACATTTAGTTTACGAAACAATACAGCTAATTTACGCCCAGCTGCGTTACATACCCAACAATGCCAATGTTGAGAAACTATATTAACTTCTAATTTCTTTTTACTAGTATGACAGAATGGACAGCAATAGGCAATATTATCATTTGAATTGATTTTACCTTTACCAAGTACAGAGTCAATAAGTGTAGTGATAGCAAATTTGCTCATTAATATTATATATTAAGTATTAGCATTATCATATACTACGATAATGTTTTAATCAAGATAAACTTTCTTAAAAATTTATTAATAAATTGAATATAGTAAAAATAAGTCGTAAGCTCAACCTTTTAACCAACTTTCTGGTATACTTTTTTCTGCCCATGGAATACCATGTTTATCACAAAAATCACCGTATGTAGTTTTTGAACCTTTGCGTATTTTTGTACGGGCCGATTGAAAGACGATTCGTATATCTAACTCTGGATGTTGTTTTTTAATTAACAAATGTTTTTTACGATCTTCTAAGACCCACCGGCCTTTTGTTTCTACCAAAATACCATTTGGTAAAGTAAAATCAATTGTATATGTATGTTTTGTTTCTGGTTTGATATATTTTATAACCGTGTCTTCATACCCGTATTTGACTCTTGCTTCTGTTAATTGATCTGATACACGATGTTCAAATCCACTTCGGTAACCATGTTTAATTGCGTTTGCACGTATTTTTGATTTACGTTTCCATGCCATAACTTATTCCTATTTTATATAAATATATTAATAATCCCAACGAATGACAAAATTCATGTCAATATCATCTCGTTTTTGGATCGGCTGTGCTAATTTTGAAACTGCTACTAATTGTGCTTTATCATTGTATAATCCAATTGTAGTAATATACGGATCAGCAACACCGGAGGTAAATATAGTTTTACGTGTATCTCCTGGTAATATATTGGATTGGTCTGATATTGATAGTAATTTATCTGTAGCCGGAGTATATGTCGCACTAGGATTCATTGACACGTTAAATTGATCCTTAGGAACACGTATTAATACTTCATTTTCATATACAGTATGAGTTCCTTTATATGTTATATCAAAAGTATTACCAAATGCACCAGATCCGGTATTATATTTAGGCATAGGCGATGATATTACAATTTCGCCATTACGATAAAATACATTACCAGCAATATTAGTTTGATACAATTCTCCAGATAAGTAATCACGATTTGCTAATGATGATAATCCTGTTGAGTTGACTGCATAATCATACATTCGAATTTCTGCCAGATTTAAATCTGCATTTACTGAACTACCGGATATAAACGATCCGATTATGATATCCGATGCATTCGATACTGAACCAGCTGGTATAGAACCACTTGCATTAGATGCTACGCCATCAATAAATATTTGACAGAAAGATGCAGAGTTTCGAATTGCAACATGCTTCCAATCTGTATCAGAACTTTTATAATTAGTAAAGTTAGTTTTTATATGCATTTCATTAGATCCGTTGCTACTAACAAAATGCCATGATCCAGAACTATCATTTGATTCAAATCCAACTACAAAAGGAGTACGTGAAGTATTATAAGAACCGGTAATTCCAATCATTGACGATATTTCATCGACATCTTTATAAATAGAATTTTCCTGATCTAATTTTGTTTTCTTTTGTATGCCACCTTTTGATATTATTGGGAAATGGCTTGAAGCCACGTCAGGAGTAATTTTATTCCAAAATGATATTGTCCAGTCATCTGTACGATTAAATTTATTAAATTTTTCGTCATGTTTAACACGTATACGTGAATTGTTAACAATATGAGCCGACTTTCCAGATACTAGTGATGTACCACTAGTGGTAATGCCATCAACAATTTTAATATTTGATTTACTTGTATTAAACTCTTTATTAAATGACATGTAAAATATATTACGACTAGAAGATGCAAAATTTGATGAATTAATTGCATCATCATTTAAGTTACCATTGCCATCATCAGTTAACGTATATGAATGCCCATGAGTAAAAGTACCGGTTACAGATCCAGGCTTTATACGTTCACCTACTTCGAAATAAGGAGCAATTAAACATGATGCAGATTCATATAAATTCTTAGATGCTTTAGGTAATTCTGCAGACCGGACTGGGCTGGACGGATGTTTATAATATCGATGATTTAAGCTATGCCATATAACATGTTGATTAGTATCATCTAAAGAATTGACAGGATATGTTTCCGCGGAATGTCCAATATTAATTGGCAATCCATGATATATCGCGTTATGATGCACATAGCCTGATGATGTAGCAAATGCGGTATCGGTTATACGATAATTTTTGTATGCCTTAAATGCACGACGTTGAAAGTCGTTTGCACGAATAGGTCTAAAAACTGTTGGCGTAATTGGCATATCATGTTATCTTAAAAATCTAGTTTAACTTTAATTAAGGCTTCGCGAGTATAATTTTTCAATAACGGTTGACTTAATTTTGCAACGGCTAATAATTCTCGTCGATTATTATATAACCCTACTGATGTAATATATGTCTGCGGATTTGTTTTAAATGAATTATATGACAATTGTCCTAATGAACCTGTTACATATGTTGGGTTATTTGAATAATTAAATTCTGCATTTTTTGCTCTAACAAAATAATACGTCGATTTAACTTGTTCGGATGATCTAGCTTGTATACCACCAGTCCTTCCGCCAGCTGTTGCCGCTCCATGTGATGATGATAATGCTGTATATAATTTTCTATTATTAAATCCTTCGGTAGTATCGGTATCAGTTTGTAAATCAATACCGCCGGCATCAATTTTTTTATCTAATTGATCCGCATTTAATATTGCTACTCCATATTGAGGATATAATAATCCAAAAACAGTAGTACCATTAATATTAGTACCATTAGAATGATCTAATGATCCTGATACTAAATTATATACTTGCCCACTTTCACCTAATGTTGCGGAAGTTAAAGATGAATCATCGATAATTTGTATAAAGTTACTACTTGATATTTCTGCCCCATCAACCCCATTTGCAGATGCTGATATATGACGTAATGTAATTTCAAAATTACCTGGATCTAGTTTTTCACGTATCCTTGCCCGATTAAAATTTAAAACATAAATTGAATCAGAATCAGTACTACCAAATGTAAATTTTTTATCAGTCGGTGATAACAATGTTTGTGCATATTGTTTATAAATTGCCCGAGCCGGAGTATCATTATTCAATTGAGTAGATAAATCTCCAGATCCAGATCCATGAAAATGACCATATGCTATTGAAAATTGAGAATTACCACTTGTATCATTTATTTCATAATAATATCGTTCTTGAGTTGCTGTCAATGTAGTAGATTTAGCCATGGCAGTTAAGCTAGCAACATTACCAGAAAATAAACCACGCGTTATAGTTTCAACATTATTAGATAACACATCATCTACTTCATCAAATCGAGTATATATTTTTCCTAATCGCGATATACGACGTTCACGATCGCGATCGGCAATGATCTCATCTGCTAATTGCCGAGCTTGCTCTTCTACTGATATTCTAGAAACGGCTTGAGATCTAACTGGTACTGCTCTACGTTCTTGTCGGTTTACATTTCTATTATATGTTGCCATTTTTATTTATCCTTTTATCTTGCACTCTCTATATTATTTTGACGAGACACAGTCGCGACATTTAATTTTTTAATAGTTAAGTCAATAACTGCACGGCCACCAGTCTCATTACCAATAACTACCACCGTGGCTGTTGCATCAGCATCATACTGTTCTTTTGCAATTATTTCAAATTCAACACCAGATACGGTAACACTTTGCGCGGCTTCATTATCTCCTATAAATTGCGGAGCTGTTGCGGATGAACCAGCTCTAGATAATCCTTGAGTTACTCTAATTTCTGCTGCATCTGAATCAGATAAAATTACGGTATAACCAAATTGTCTATTACCGCCAGTAAAGTTAACTGTATCCGGACTTATAATAGTACTTTGATTAGCCTGCAATGTTATTGCATTTTGTGCTACCGCTACTACTGGTATTCTTGCAGTACCTTTTGGTAATGTTACTAATTTATATTTCATCATTTGAGTTTCATCTGGCAATGCTTCTAAAATTGGCATATTTTCAATAGCCGCTCCATAAAATGCAGATCCGTTAGGATGCTCTGTATTATATAAATCGTAATCAATTTCATCATCTGCTAACGCAAATTGCGTAATTTTAAATTCATCTCTTCCACGTGCTAATAATTCTCTACCTTTTTTGGTAAGAATTGCATCGATTGTTATTGAACTATTATTTAAATATCCCATATCTTATCCTACTTTTTAATAAATATGCTTATCCGTAAATTTACTGTACACGTATAGTACCTTGTTCATTATCTACACTTGGTTCGCCATTATAAATTAACTGATTAGGATTGACCGCAAATACTTCTATAATAGGATCGTAATTTAATTGTGGATAAATTGAAGGTTGATTAATACCTGGTGCGTTAATACGGCTTCCATTATATTTTATATTTTCTATATGAATATATTCATCGTCTCTGTAACTGCTAGCAATATTCGATCGACTTGAATAATTGCCAATTGATTGACTATCATATGAACTATAAAAAAATGTCTCTACTTTATAAACATCACTCTCACGAGAATTTAACACAAATCCTTCATTTACAGAGCCAGATGCGAAGCTGCTAGTTTGTACCATCTGCACATTAAATAAATAATTACCATCGACATATCCATTCGAAGTTGTATTATATATAGTTTCTGCAGAAATTATTTCTGCCATTGATATAGAAGTTTCGTAATTTATATATTCTCCACTAGCGGTTGGATTTGTGGCTGGCAATGTAACATTATATTGCGGATTTGTAAACGATGGTTTATTAGTTATTTTAACTTTTATTCGTTCTAATGCATGCGGCTCAACTAATAGTCCAGATACTTCATCTACACGTTCTGGTAGTAATTGGTTTATTTGATTAAATAATGCAAAATCAAATTGACTAAATATTCTAATATATGCGTTTATATCATTACGGTCTGTATATTTTTTCCAATACTGATTTGCAAATGTATTTAAATTTGGATATATAGATTCAAATTCATCATTCGGATCGCCTACATAATCATCTAATTCGATATCACCGATATGATTAAATATTTCTTTATTAATCTGATCGGCCATCGAGTAAAATAATCCTAAACGATTAGTATCAACTGGGGCTCTATCAAATCTCGAACGTTCAGCAGAAGAATTTGGTGATAGCCTACCTACCAATTCATTATCTTCTAATCGTATTTTTTGAGAATATGGTAAATTGCCTCCTAATGAAACACCTTGTATATAATACGTTTCTTCAACAGGTACAAAATTACCTCGCGTTGCATTTGTAGGTACATCAAATCCAGATGCCGATGCATATGAATTATTTTTATCTATGAAAGGTGGGGAAAAGTCTTTAATTGTTTGATTTGGATGGCTAGATGTGAATCGAAAATTGCTAGGAGCGCCTGAACAATCAAATGTATTTAAATCTGTACCAAGTGGATAATGTCGTATTAATGTATCATATGAAGAAGTAGGCGTTAATGCCGATACGTATGATGTAGGATTCAACGTATGCAAATCAAATGTTGCTTGATCTATTTCTTCGAGCCATCCGCGGTATTCTTGCATAGATCCAATAAATGAATTCGATATTAACTCACCGGATATACTTTCGTTATTTGTTACGGTAGTTTTACCAGGCATAACTGCAAATGCAGCTGATAACGCAGCTTTAACAGAATAATCATCTTGCCCGCCTATTCCTCCACCTAAACGTAATATATGTGATGCTCCTAAATCATCCGGGGAGCCCCAGTATATGGAATGACTTGCATTTGTAGGAGCCAATGCCACATCCGTTTTATGTATAATCTTACCAGTTATATAATCAGAAGCTTGTTGACATCTTAACGTATATGTTGTATTTGTATTTGGTGTATTATTAACTGTATCAACACCAATACTTAAATTCCAATAATTACCATCATATAATGGAACATAATCAGTTATAGATGCAGACGCCGCACCATCATCCCCGGCAATTGCAAAAAGTAATCGACCATACTGATCACTACCAGAATAAGATCCAGTATGTTGTAATACAATTGCCCATGATAATGTATCATCGTTATCTCGACTAGACATTAAATGCATATGTTGTTTAGAATCTGGTTTAAATCGCACCTCATGAGTTAAGACCGGAATTTCACCTCGATCAATTCCCCATGTGTCAATACTACTTGATACCCAATTATTTGGTATTTTTAAATGAGCATCATTATCAAATTGTAATGCATATGCAAATCTATCTTCAATCAATGCCGGAGAATTTTCGCCAACTTTAGGACCGCCATATTCGCGTATAGAAAGTAAAGTTTGAGGAATTCCGTATGTATTCATTAAAGCTTTTATACTTCTAGACGTTCCTTTAGTTTTAAGTAGATATGGTAAGTTATTGACAATACGTTGCCATACTTCTGATGTGATCTGTTCATCAGATTTTGAAAATAAATTACTTGTAGATTTATATGCACCAGAACCAGAATTGACGCCTAATTTATATTGCCATAATGATGAGGCTTGATTGCCATCTGTTAAATTCCATCCTAATGATTTTGCAATTTCATATAACGTATCTTTACTTTGAGCTAATTTAGGATGTTCCTGAGGATGATATACTTTTGATAAATTATCTATATATGAATATATAATGTCATAATGATGTGCAATCATATTAACAAATAATTCATATTGTGAATTATTTTCATCTAATCGTATATGTTCTGGTATTGTTTTTATTAAAGATGATTCATTTTCTATATCATATAAGGAGGCAGTTGAATATGTGCCATTATACCATGAAGTGGCAATAGAAGTAGTAGTAGGATGTAATACAAATTTACCATTGGATATATATTTTGGCCATGGCTGTATTCGATATGATTGAGCTCCAATTCGACCACCTTCTATTTCATAATCATTTATAGTATAAACAGATTGGCCTGTAAATAAACTTCCAGTGTTTTCATTATATAACCAACGTTCAAACCCATCAAATGATCCTATTATATTATCTTTTTTTCTAGTGTTAACTGCTACATTGCCTTGTAAAGTAGTTGAATCAGAACCAGATGCTGCATTTAAAATATCAATTCTAGAATCATAATATTCGACTAATTCTAATTTATATTTAAAGTTTGCGACTCGCTCTGCTGCGGATGAAAAATGAATAAAATTATTGAATCCAGAATAATCAATATTTAATTTTTGGCCAGATAATGATCCAGAAAATATTGAATCAATTACATTTTGTGACGTGGATGTATTTGCATCTAATAATGTGTTCCATGATTTAAAATCAGTTTCAGTTACCGTACCATATGTAGTTTCAACATCAAAATTTGGCCCCTGTAATTCTATTTCATTATTCTTATAAGATACATTTGATTCCAATAAGATGTTATCATTAAACGAATCAGATAATTGTTCTACTATCCATGCGGTTGATTCTTCTTCAATATCATTTGGTAATGGATCTAATAATCGTAATATTAAATCATCTTCAAATATTAATTGATTAATAATTTTAAAAAGTTGGTTTTGTCCAAAATTTAATACAGGTTCTTGAATTATACTATCAGCAAATTCCTGTAACATTCCAGTATGTTCTTCTGGATTATCTACTTCTACATGTTCAAATCGTAACTCACGTCTATCCGGAGAAATTTCTTTAAGATATAACATTGGAAAGTCTATAGATCCTAATACCGGATCATTTACATTTATTACAGCATCAAATTCACCACGTCGTATGTTATACGATTCTAATGTAGCAGTATGATCAACAAGTATTTTATCTGCTTCTATTTCATAGTCTTTTATTACTCCGCCAATGATATAACGAGAGTTTTCTCCCGGAGTAAAGTAATGTACTTCTATAGTACCATCTTTAATTAATCTGTCATCTATACTACTTACGATATTTCTTGCCATGGCCTATACTCGTTATAATACAACTCAGAACCAGCTGGTTCATATGGTTGTATAAATTCTAAATCAAATACATTATTATCTGTTTCTTCAATATATCGTCTATATCTGCTTTGTTGTACATAATCTGTATTATCTGAACCGCGGAGGTCGCCTTCATCCCAAGAATAATGAGTAAAATCATTCCATATTAATGAATTACGACCATCATCTTTTAAATTGGCAATAACTCCTTCATCGATCATTACATTTAATACTGAATCGTTATCAAACCAATCCGCGGCTGCATTATAATCTAATCCTAATTCATTTATCCAATTATATATTTCTAATGTTTTTATTTCCGGAAATGCCTGCCCATCGTCTTGAGCAGCAAATGCAATTGGTCTCCATTCTCCATAGATCATCATTCGTAACGATTCTACTTCAAGCCTTCCAGTTGTATTTAAAACAATCATATTACCTTCAAATTGAGCACGGAGTTTTTCTAAATACGTTTGTTTCTGATATACTTGATTATTATATTCATTGCCTTCTATATAATCACCTGGATCTCTTATAAACGGTACGGATGGTGTATAACCACTTTCGTATCGAATAATATTATTATATTCTTCAGATCTATCATCTAACAAATATAAGTTATTATATATAAAATTATCTATATTTGTCTGAACACGGATTGCATTATACGTTAATCCACGTTCAACTAACATAACTTCTAATGTCTGATAATTAGGAATTATTACTGGCTCATTATCCGTAGATTGAAATGCAATCTCCACTCTTTCATTTATTAACATATCATGGAAATCACCAGACAGTTCTACATTAGAAATAAATTCATCTACAATAATATTTGGATCTTGATCAGGTTGAATAAAATAATCAAATGTAGAATCTATTTTACCAAATTCCTTGGTTTGTTTTAATTTATATTCACGATATTTTTTGCGATCTATCATTAGTTAACAACCTTAAAATAAAAATCATCAAATGTTTGTATATCATCGCCGGCATCTCTTTCAATTTTTAATTGTATTTTATAGTAACGTTCTGGCATAAATGAATCCATTCGTAATTTAAAGAAACTGCCATTCTCATCACAATCAATTTGAGTACCTAAAGTATCATATGCAATTATTGTTTCGTTCGTAACAGAATCTATTATACTATAATATGAAGAAGTTGGTAATCTCTCTCCAGTTAAATAAAATGACGTTGTTATATATGATTTGTTAGGAAATTCTGGACGAACACCTATGCGCAATTTTACAATTTCTGAAGTCCTATATTCCGATTTTATATTTTTAATATAAGGTACATATGTATCTGCAGAAATTTCAGCCGATCCTGTATTTGTAAATGTGGTATTATCCCATACTACTTCTAATCGAGGTACAAATATTGTATGCGATTCTCTCCCAAAGAATTTTAAAGAACCTAACGATTCGGCCGATTTTTCGTCGGTTAGAGGTCGTTTAACGATGAATCCGTAGTTAGTAATATTACCTTTAACCCAATTATCTACTATATCAGTAACATTCATTCTTATGTCAGGTACTTGATTATTAAATGATTGTGAAGCTTCGTTTGTTGTACCGGTAAGAAATGAACCACCGCCATTTGCTTGAGTCGTAGCCGGATGATCATTTGATGCATTCCATGTAGTACTATCTTTTGAATCACGATATAACCAAGAAGCTCCTATTGTGGTTTCCGGATTATCATTTGTATATCCTTGGCCATTTGTCCACGATTCGAATACAGGAAATGCTTTTAAATTATATTTTTGTAATAAATCAGATGCATCGGAAGATCTTAAAGATAAATAAACTGATGCGGAATTTATAGAATTTCCTATAGCAGGTATCTTTCCAGAATTAATTGCAGTTGTAAGAGTATCAATTTCAGATCCAAAATCAATTATAAATCGTGTATTAAATGTTTGTGATCTATATTTACCATCAATTATTGAACCAGATTGATTTTTATTAAGCTCGAGTATTTGATCTATACCAGCATTACGATTTGGAAATCGCTCATATAATGTTGTATCACGTTCTGCGTAAAATATTCTATACATTTAATTCCTTAAGGTTTAACAACTTTTCCTCGAATATCATTATTTGGATATTTTATTTCAAAAATACACGGATCTAATGATGGGTATAATATATTATTCTTAGTTGCATTTGTTACATTATATTTGTTAATTGAATATGATCCGCCTGATTTATTATAAAATTCTAAATTAGTTACTGACTGTACACCATCGACTGAATCTAATGCCGTTACTAAATTTGCTATATTAATTGGTGCATTTATCTGCATGCGATCATTTGATAATAACATTTTTAATTTTGCAATGCATGCTATTAACACTTCATTGCTATTATAATTTGGCCGAGTTATAATTTCAAAATCAACTGCCAAATTTATTATAAACGCAGATTTAATATTTATTGCATCAGTTAACATACGATATTGCGATATATAAGTTCTTATATTTTCTTTTAATGCTTGGTTACATCCTACAAAATGACCAGATGAATTTTGTGCCAATAAATATAAATTTAACGCAAATGGATTTGATATTGTATCCGCAGGATATGTAACATCCTTTGTATTAATTTGAGTATCACCTACTATATAAGCTTTAGCCACTGACCCAAACCTAGATGGCATAGAATATATTCTTGCAATATAATCTTCACGTGTAATTGCTCTATTCTGAGCTGCAAATGCCGCCATGGCATTTTGTTTAATATTTTCTAAATTTTCTTTTGTTTTACCACCAACAGCTGGTTCTGGATTAGTAACTGCTATAGATGATTTTGAATCTGTTAGATTAACGTTTGAGATTTCATTTATATATTCAATGTTATTTATTTTTGTTATTGAATTGATACCTACATTATCTGAAAGAGAGCCACCTACAGTATATCGCACTGTCAACGTTGTATTCGAAGGTGATATTCCATATGTACTAGTATATAAAAAGTTAGTAGGATCTATAGAATCAGTAGTTGTACGTTTTAGATACTCTAACCCCGATCCGACATTTTTTGGATTTGGAATAATCTCCTCATCTTGGTCTGCAGATATTCCAGATCCAAATTGCAATTCTAGTCGATTATCATCACGCAACCGCGATACATATCTTCTAGGCGTTTTACGTAGTTTTAATATATATGGTACAGTTGATCGATGTGCCGATAACTCCGGATCATTAAAAGGTATATTCGCAATATCTTCAAAAATTGTATCCTGTGCCAGGTAATCAACTTCATTCCATTTATTACCTGCCGAGTCAGTTATGTCGATAATATTAATAATATTTGAATCTGGAAGTGCTATTTTATCATAAGGTTTAGGATCATTAAATGTAAATGTTAAAGATTTTATATCACCAGATTCGATATCAACTTGTTTTTTTAATAAATATCTAGCTACATTTCCTGTCGAATCAATTTCATAAACTGATATATCTGGATCATCGTTAAAGTCTATAGGTGTTATTGATCTAAATTTAATTCCTTCTTCACTTTCTAATTCTATATTTGAATCTATAGACAACGCATAATTCATATCCGGTCGAGCACTGGCACCTGATCCAGATGCAATGACTAATTGAAAAACATCTAATTTAGACTTTGCTGGAGAATTTAATTTTGGCTTATATCCAAATAATTGTGATAATGCTAATATATTTGATGTTTCTTGTGCCGATGATAATAAAGATTCGCGGTATTGAGTATCTGTATAATATGATAATACATCACCGACATACGACGCCATTTCAATAAACATCATCCCCGGAGATGATTCATTAAAATCCTGATATGTATCCGGAAAATAGTTTTTTGCAAAGCTTATTAAATTTTGTCTAAATTGAGCAAAATCTTTATTTAAATATTTTACATCTTTTTTAATTAAATTACTCATGAGTTAACCTTTCCTTAATATCCATTTCTAATTTGACGTAACTCTGATGTCATATCCGGTGATGGCATGCCTAATTCAATTCCATTTTCCGATGCTATAATGTTTATAACTAAATTTGAACCAATATTTGTAATTTGAAAATGTAATGATATGGTTAATTGATACATATCATTGTTAGATAATAATTTTACATCGTTTACTGTTATGTATGGAATCCAAAAATTTATATCTTTTGTCAACGTTTTTTTAATCGATGATCTAATATCTTGAGTATTATTTTCAAAGAGCATTTGATATATATTAGTTCCAAAATTAGGCTGCATTAAACGTTCACCTTTCTGCGTTAATAACAAATTTTTTAAATTTGAAATTACTTGATCTTGAGTAGTATAAGTAGCACCAAATACAGAATTACCAGCTAAACTACCGGATGCATAATTAGCAGAATCTTTACGTACTTTGCTAGCCATATTAAATGGTAAAGGTATGCCTATAGCGATATCCGGAGTTTCATTGATAGGTTGATATTTGTAAATAGGTCTAGCCATTATCTATTCATTTTCTTTTTATCAATTGCTTTCATTAACGCGGAATAATCTTTTGTCATTGCATTCACCGTAGCTGCTACACCTTCTTTCTGCATATTTACGGCTTCGCCATTAATACCAGTAGATGGTGCAATATTTGTGCCCATAGCCGCGGGCATGCCAAACGCTTCTGCCATTTCTGATTTAAAATTCATTGTACTCCAATCTGACTGTTCTGCAGATGATGGAGTCTTAGCCGTCTCATTTAATAAATCATTTAACATTGAATTTTTTGTAAATTGTTTAGTAGGCCGAGAATTAACAGCCTCATGCATCTGCATTCCATGTTCAATAACTTGTTTGTGATTAGTCTTTTGTTCAGTTAATACTTCGCGGACCGCGCCCTGAACTTCTTCTCTAATAATTTTTCGTAATAACTTTACAAATGATTTTGAGCTCATAGTAATATCCTTTTTAATAAATATGTACTACGTTAATAATTGGTTAACTAATTATACCGGTACCTGTACCAGCACCACTAGTGGTTATAACAGTAGTTGTTACAGTCCCAGATCTAACATATTTTTCAATTGCATTTGCTAATCCTTTAGCCAGATCTAGCTGTGCTTTATTTTTATTTGAAGTATTTTGCTCCGCTTTTTTTAAAACAGTTACAATTTCAGTTACTAATAATGGTTTATTTAATGGCATAACATTCCTTATTGTTTCATACGCTTTATTTCTGTTAATATTTTTGTAAATTCTGCTAAATTAATAGGCGGACCGGATGGGCCGGTACCGGTTGCATGCGTCATTTTAGTTATAGCAGTTACCAATGCTTCTAACTGAGTTACTAAAGTATCAACATCTATAGACCAGTTTGGAGTAGCTAATTTAATATCTTTTTTAGATACTAATACTAATTCATCTTCTCGGGCGTTAAATATTAAGCGATTAGATGATATAACTACTTGAGGATTTGTATACGACGTTAAAGATTTTGTCTGTAAACCTATTTTACGTTGTGCCAACTTTAAATTATTTATTTTTTGTGTAGATGATAAATAAATTAAACTAGAATCTTTATCCGGATTTTCAATTGTAAAATAACCAGATTTTCGTGCACCATCTAATCCACATGTCAATGCAACAAATGGATCGCCTGCAGTACTGCCTTGCCATATGGGTTTTTGAGAATATGCTGATAAATTGCGGTGTGTACTTGAAAATCTTAACACAGATCCAAATCGATCTTGTAAAATTGTATCTCCTTGGTAAGGCTGTATATTAACAATATTACGTGATTCAAAGGATAATTGTTCCGGAACTTTTGTTTTTTTAGTAGATGATATACCTCCAGTTGTATAATTTTTACCATCCACTTGAGTATTTTGTATAAACGGCATTATATTATTATTTACCTGGCCATGTATACTTACGGCTGGCATATAATAATACTGCTCTGTTTTTGAATCTTCCGAAAGACCAGATATGGCACTGAATATAATAACCTGTTCTCCATATAATGGTACATTGACAAAATTTGCATTGGCTGGAATGGCAGTTATTATACTAGAGAATGACGATCGGTGAGCATGTAACTGTACACGAATTGTACCGGGGGCTAGTTCTACTTCACGTTCATCTGTATATTGATCAAATTGAGTCGGGATTGCGGTCTGTACTACTTGTCCTATCTGTAGATTGAGATTGCTTGCCATTAGATTCCTTGTTATCTGGTTGCAACTTTTCTATTTCAGCTTCAGCATCTTCTAATAATTGACGTCGTTCTTCATCGGATAAACCAAACTCACCATCATCAGATTCTTTCATTGAAGCCGATACCAGTCGTTGAACAACTGCAGCTAGTTTAATTAAGGCATCATCATTTTTAACAGATACTTCCAGATAATCTTTTATCATAGGAACTAATACAGTAGCATCGCCTACATTCTTTATTAATGGTTGCAATTCCTTAATAAGGCCTTGTATTTGACGATCTTTCTTTTTTGAATTATGATATATGTCACGCATCAAGTCAGAAAAATTTGTACCATTAAATAATTCAAATTCTGTACTCATGATAATCCTTTTATATAAATATAAGAATTAAGGATTTGTATTAACTATATGACCGGTCTTTGAATATACTGAATACATTTTCGAGTAATCTCGTTTCATAACATTTAAAACTTTAGTAATATTTTGAGTTTTTAGGCCAGTCCGTTCTCGTATTAAAATATATAAAGCCTTTTTGTTAAAGTTTTCTATATTATCTCGTATACGGAATATTTCTAAAATAGTATCTGCTACCATAATATCACGTTTATTATAAAATATAGTATTCATATGAGTATCATACCACCCAACCCATAAATCTGTAAAATCACGTAAAGATTCTTGATGATCGGATAAAGATACTTCTGCATATATATTTCGGTCCGCATCAATTTCTGTAGTATCCGTTCTTGATTTTAACTTAGCATAATTAGCGTTATTCTGTATAATTAAATAATTTTTTGCCACGATAGAAAAATATGAAAAGGCCTTACCTTTACCTTCTTGATATTTACTTATTTTTTCTGTTAAAAACGCCACGACTTCAGCTTTAACATCTTCATATGGCACATCGAAATATGAAAATCGAAATGTATGATATATATTTTCTACTAATTTATTAAATGGATAATTAATATGTTCTTTAAATACTTTATTACGCTTTGATTGGCTGGTTTCTTTATTATATGCAATAATTGCCTGATCTGTCATATAGGTAAAATACATATTTTTTGTTGGCTTTCTTCCGCGACGTTTTTTAGGTCCATTCGCTTCGAAGTCCGCATATTCGGCTGCTAACCATTCATAAAATTTATCTACCGGGCCTAGGTCTTCCATTAAAATCCTTTATTAAGGTCATCTATTATATCACGTAATTCAGTAAATATAAATCCTGTTTCATCATCTGATTCAAATGATCCTAATCTATCAATTTGTTTTAATTTTGAATTTGATTCATTCATACGTGATTTCAATGTTGTAAAAAAATCATAAAATTTTGCATTAGAAGTTTCTAAATCTTCAATATATTCCGCATCAGATTCTTGTTTACGTAATTGATTGATATTTACAAATACCGAAATTGTTAAAATTACCGATAATATTATTATTGTAATTGTCATTATTTATCTCCAAATAAATCATCAAACATTTTAGTTGCATTAATCTGCGTTTGAGGACTAGTTATTTTCCTTTTAGGTGCTTGGGTAGTAACAGGCTTGTTATTATTCCAACGTTCGTATTCTATTCGAGCAGCCATGGAATCGGCTTGATGCATCACATAACCTAAATTTGTTTTAAGTTTAGCATCTGCAGATCTAGATATAAAGTAAGGTTTATTTGACTCATCATATAATCCATCTGTTAATTTAATACCTAACATTTCATTCCAAGATATTTCTATTCCATAATGTTGTAATAACCAAATAGATAAATCATTAACTAATGTAAATGGATTATTAGGATTAATTTTATACTCTTTACCTTGATTCTTTCTATGCCACTCTGAATCATTTATTTGGTATATTTCATTACCATCACCTGGAAAGCCCATTTTACCTATATCATGATTTAATGCAGTAAACATTAATTCTTCTCTAGTATAACCTGACATATCTCCTTCCATACGCGTCCATAACGCATGTACTTCTTGAGCACATTTAATTACTCTTAACACATGTTCTACATATCCTCCTGGAAATGCGTTATGATAATGATTAAAAGAGGAAGCCGGAGACATAGCCATACGATCTTCTAGATCAGTATACATTGCTAATAATTTGGCTTTTCGATCTCCGGTAAATTCTGTTTTGATGATGTTTAATAACTCATCCCAATTCTGTGCTATTTGGTCAGCTGTTAATTTCATATTATTGTATCGATTACGTTATATTCTTTTAATTGTTCGGCAGTTAAATATAAATCTGATTTCATATTATCTTTCCACCAAGATTGGTCTTTATTTGTCTTATCAGCTAAAATATCATATATAGATTTTTCTAAATTCTTTACATTATCTAGATATGCGGTAATATCACTCATTTTGCCTCCTAAGAAACTAGATGATTGATGAAACATTACAGTAGATCGTTTACTCATCATTCTGGTACCGGTACCGCATGCTAATATAATTGCAGCAGCTGAAAAGGCTCTACCTCTACATATAGTATTTACTTTAACTTCTAGGGATTCTATGTAATCAATAATACCTAACATTTCATGTACATCACCGCCAGGTGAGTTGATCATTAAATTGACAGGAGCCGTTTTATCTTCTCGATTTTGTAATAAACTTCTCATACGTATAATTAAATCTGTCAATGTATGATCATTTATTTCATCGTTAAGAAATATTATCGAATCATTGTAATCAACTAACGTCGCTAATTGATTATGTAAAGCCTCATATAATGAACCATTACTTTTTTCTTCTACTTCTTGCGTCACTTCTTTTGTCTTTTCGTCGTAAATGCTCATTGGTCTTTCCTATTTATTTATATTAATATAATAAAATTTTTTCGTAGATCAAAAGATTATCGAATCTTTTTCAATTGACGTTCTAATTTCTTTAATTGTGATTGCCCCGATTTAATATCCTTTTTAAATCGTGCCTTCTTTACATCACCTCTTACCATGGCCATTTGTTCTAATATAGCCTGCTTAAGAGTACCTTTCTCACCTTTAGATAACTTTCGTTTTGTAGATTTAGGCTCTAATTGAGTAACAGATTTAGTACCTTTTAACTTTTTCTGTTCCACGCCTTTATGAAATACATTACCATCTTTATCTACAAACTCTTTCATAAATTGCCATCCTCGAGGCCGGCCTTTAGATACATATCCTTTACGCATTTCAGGTGGTGGTACCGTTTTACCAGTACATTTAGAACATAATACTGCAGTTGTTTTTTCAGTAACCTGAACCCATTGTTTACATCGTTTAAGATCTTTTAAATGGTTCCATGCAAAATAAGATTCATCTGCAATACTGTTTCTGCAAATCATTTCTCGTTGATTATCTCGAGTGCGAGATTTAAAATTGTGTGTAACTTTTTTCTTTCTAGCCATAATTGTTTATTTATTTAAAACCAATATCCGCCACTACGTGAAACCACCGGTGGATCTTTTTTTTCATCGTATATATCTGTAGCGCGTGAGCTTGTATAATGCAACTCAGCATTTATATTTTCTTGTAACTCAGCTTGGCTTTGAGATATACGCATTTTCAATGCATTGAATTCTTGTTGTTTATCAGAAATAGCTTCATCTTCTTCCCAGTGTTGTAACTCATCAACATCTGCAGGATCAAATGAGTTGTCTATGTAATATGATTTACCCCATTCTGCCCCTTCTGGTAAACTGCCTTCTACTCGTCGTTCTAATTCACGATTGCGTGAATTAAAATAATCATCTGCTTTATTGTTTGGTCGTATTTGATTAAATGCAAAATTAGCTGCTATTACCATGGATATAGCTAATGGATCAAATACAAATATAATTAATAGTAAAAACCAATTAATAATTTTATCCATTTCTATATCTAATAAATTGGATAAATACATTAAAGGTCCTAATTCACGTGCTGTATCATTTCCTATTTGTTGTTCTAATATACGTATATCCAAGCTAGTAATAGAATCAGTTACTACATTTAAATTAGTTTTTGCTTCCTGTAATTGTGATTGTAATAATTTACGTTGACGAGATGATGTCGTAGTTACAAGTTGACCAGTTTCCTTATCCACATATTGTATTGTAGTAGGATTTGTCAATGCTTCTGACCAAGTTATTATAGATTGCTTTAATTCAACTCTCTGCTCTTCAAATCGAGTTCTTTTCTGATCAATTATAGCTATTTGTTTATCTAAAAATTTTGATTCATTCGACGTTTCTTGATACGCACCAGAAAGATAACCATATATGCCACCAGATGTTATAATCATTAATATGAATACAGATATAGAAAGATATACACGTAATACTTTATTTATACTATTCCAATATTGATATAATAAAGATGCGGTAACTAGCTTTGCAAATTCCAAAGAACTGGCCATGATAATTACTTGTGTACTTGCACCGGCAAATAATTTACTCAATCCAAATACTGAATAAAATGCTGCGGAGGCAGACACTGCTATAGCAGATAATGCTATAACAATTGGAAGTAATTTACGTTTCATGATTAACTAGCTGTTACGCGATCTGTTATAAACTTTAATTTTTGTCGAATAGATTTAAATCGATTTCTAGCTTCAGCTGGATCTATAGGCCGGCCATTTCTAACAGCTTGATCAATAATCATGATCATATTATCGGCCTCATCCAATTGTCTTAATACATTTTCTCTATCTTTCATAGTAAAACCTTTTTCTTATTATATTGATAAATATCGCGGTAACCTAAAACCGCCAATTCTTTTGCCTTCGCTTCTACAACAATATCTAAATCCATATCATATGTACGGATTTCATCTTTGATATAATTAGAATGAGCTTGTATACGTATCTTATCTATATCATGTTTCATTGCAGCAAACGTCGGCCATTCACTAACTTCATTCATTGGAATATTTTGCTTGGCCATCTTAGCTTCGAACATACGTTGAAATTCATGTCTACGACATTCACTGTAATGAGTGCATTGTCTAACATCGGATGGCCAGGTGCTAGCCGCCATCTGTAATGCTTCATATTCGCTTAGACCTGCAGGATGGAATGTATGATGATGATAATCAAATGTAATAGGTATGCCAGTATCTCTATGGAACAAGTCATACAGTTGTCGTACACTATACATAGAAGCTTTATCGTCATTCTCAACAACTAATCGCGCGCGGCATGCTTCTGATAATCGGTAATAGTTTTTGATCCATCTAAGAGCAGTAGTTTCATGATCGCCATAAGCACCGCCAATATGAATATTGATCTTATTCTCATATGATGGATCATACCCCATTAGATCCCATAACTCGGAATGTCGCTCAAGACCGATAATAGTCTTATCAACAACATGCTCATGAGGTGAGCCTAACACATGGAATGGACCTGGATGAGTAGTTAGTCGATGACCATGCTCTCGAGCATAGTTACCACATTCTAACAGCTTGGCAGATAATTCATCATATTGAGGCAATTCATGTAATTCGAATTGATCATGCCATGGAACTAATTCAGACCCTACACGGAACAATTTGATGTTATGTTCTTCATTCCATTTTAGATAATGTAACAAGTCGGTTGCGTTTAACAATGCACGCTCACCTAACAATGATAAGTCACGATTAGGATACCAGCTAGCCTTTCTAGCCGTACGAGAAGTTGTAACTCTACCACCTAACTTTTTTGGCCTTTCGGTTAACGTCATGTTAACACAGGCATAACCTAGTCTTACGTTTTCATTCATATTTTAAATATAAGTAAAATTTTTCAAATAAACAAA
>Ga0181402_1000228_pt1 | contig 21066 bp, 13 predicted proteins | sample 25SPOviralmetaG_FD_130131 | JGI IMG/M metagenome (GOLD analysis project Ga0181402, IMG submission 130131) | Marine viral communities from the oligotrophic San Pedro Time Series (SPOT) site, San Pedro Channel, CA, USA - 25 SPOT_SRF_2011-08-17 | ecosystem: Environmental > Aquatic > Marine > Strait...
TACAAGTTGTTCGTATATACTTCTAAATTCTTCTCGCATAACCCAAGGCATATTCTTTTTAGTTCTTGATTTACAATCAAGTCTATATGCTTCGTCTAAATCTTTTTCTCTGTATAGTATCATCGTGTAGTATTTATAACTTCTAATTTATTTATAGCATTTACAAAGTCTTCAACTCTGGTAGGAGTTTGTGCTTTCCATTTAGATTCACCACCTTCTGCACTACCTGTGCTTATTTGTTTTATTGCTTCTTGATAATTTTTTTCTTTTAAAGCTTTAACAGCACTAGGGAATTTATTTTCCCAGTTTACACCTAATTGAAAATTAACACTCCCTAAAGCTTCTATAAATTTACCACTAGAAATACCATATTCTTTTGCTTGTTGTCTTGCAGCTTTAATGGCTTTTTCTGAATCTGTTTTTAACCAACTATTTATAATATCTTGTTCTATTTTATCACCAACTTTATATTTTTTTCGTTCTTCACTAGTGAGTAAGTGACCAACTCCTCCGGTTGGTTTATCTAATGTATCTAAATATACTTCATCTCTTAAACCTTCTCTGGCTTTTAAATGTTCTAAAAAGTTATTCATGTCAAACTCGTCACTAGCAAGACCACCAGCATTCATTTGTTTTCTAGCTCTTAATTTATCTAATAATCCACCATTATTAACAAGCACTCTTTCTTCTTCATCTTTCATAATGCTACCTGCTTGTTCATCATAAGGCACACCTGTCATCTTATCTATTCTTTCATCAGGCTCTTGAGGTACTTGAGGAACATCTGTAACTAAACCACCTTTATCATAGTTTATTCTTTGTTCATTTAAAATATATTTAGATAAAAATTCTTTTCGTGATTTGTCTAGTTCTCTACCTTTTCTTTTAATATTTTTAAAAGATATAGCACCTAGCTCTGAATCTTCTGGTATAGCTGAAGTTAATCCTACAAATGGTAAATTACTAGCAGCCATTTCTCCGATACCTTTTCTATATAAAAGCATATCTATTACATCTTGAGCTAAAGGACCAGTTGGAGTTTTTAAAGCAACACCTAAATCACCACCACCAATTTTATAATTTTCATACCATCTTCTACCATAATCACCTATACCTAAACCTCCCCATCTTTGTACAGCATCTAGTACTATTTCTCTGTTATCTTCAAAATTATCTGAATCAAATAATTCTCCGGGTTTTAAAGTTTCTAAGTCTTCAAAGTTTTTAGCATCACTACGAATTGTATTAGTAAGTACAGCAGTAGCAGTCATTAACATAGAAGCAGCTAATACTTTAGGAGCTACAATTTCTGGTTTATCCATTTCATTAACAAATCTTTTTAATACAGTATTATTAAATACAGTAGGATATCCAGCAAACTGAACTAATAATTGTCCTGCTGGGCTAGAAAACCATAAAGGTCTATTAGCTTCAGCGACACTTGGATTTAAAATAACTTCTTTAGTAAATCTATTAGCTGCTGGAATATATTGTTGAGTATAAAAATCATCTTCTTTAGCTAGTTCATCATTAAACTTACCATCTTTATAATATTTTTGATACCAAGTAGTTGCATCTTTATCATCAACTCCTAATTCATTAAGTTGGTCAGTTAAGTATTTTTTAGTTCGCTTGTCATTCATACCAAACATACTTAAAGATTTACCTTCAGTTTTATTTAAATGTAACTTTCTAGCATTTTCTTTAATCATTCGCTTACCAGTAGTAAACGAAGCTAACTGTACAGCAGTAGTCCATTGTTGTAATAAATTAGCTTGAAAGAATCCTTGTGATAATCTTCTAGCTACACTACCTTCTAATGCTTCACCAGTTAAACTTTCTAATCTTTCCATTACAGATTGTTCTAAAGCTAATCCTGTTTTATATATTTCTGCCCATGTATCATCATCAACATCTTTTAAACCTTTTGTAGTTTTACCAGTAGTAACTCTATAAGAAGCTCTAGCAGCTTTATTTAAAGTTTTATAAGTTTCTTTACCTAAAGATTTAACTATATCTTTTATAACAAAAGGAGTATCTTTAACTCCTGTTCTTGATATTAAAATTAATGGTTCAGTTAAACTGGAAATTGTAGCAAAAGGTAAGTGAGCCATTTGTTGAGAAAGTCTTCCCCATGTAGAAAAGTTTTGTCCTGTTTGACTTTTAAATGTTTTACCATCTAATAGTCCAGTACCGTTATCTAAACCAGTAACTTTATTATGCATTACTTTAAGATTTTCTCTAATTGCAAAAGCATCTGCTCTATCCATACCAGCATCCATTAATTCTTTTTCAATAGGAAGTAAAAATCTTTCATTAAAATCTTGTGCAGTACGACCAAATTTTTTAGTTCTTTCAATAGTCTGAGCAGCACTAACAAGATAATCAGATAAAACATCTTCAACATTATTATCCATAAATTCAACTAATTCTCTATCAGGAATATTATCAAAGACTCTGTGTTTTAAAAATCCATAACCACCAGTACCTGTTTCATATGCTGTATCAAATGGAGTGTATTTATACTCAATCATATTATCAACAATATCTGTAGCTTTTAATCTTCTAGCTTCTGGTAAGATTCTATTTTGCATTACTTCATCAGAAATATCATCACTAAATATTCTTAATTCTTTTTTAGCTTCTTCAATAAAGTTTTTTCCAAACACTTGCATATCTATTGCTACTGCATCTGGTAAAACAATATCTTCTACTTCCATATCACCAACTGTTCCTTTTACCGTTGGTAAATCATTTAAAGGTTCAGCGTGTTTATATTCTTTTTGAGATACTAAATTAATTAATTTTTGTCTACCTTCTTTACTAGATATTTTATCAAAAGCAAACTTTCTAGGAAAATAATTTTCTACAAATTGACTAAAAGTAAATAAGTTTTCTTCTTTACCATCTTCAAAAACTCTTTGTAAAAGTTTTCTAATATCATTAGAAGCTTGTTGTGCGTATTCATTTATAGGTTCACCATTAAGAGTTTTAAGTTTTGGATTTAAAAGTAAAGCTCTTACTTGATTATTATCAGAAGTTGTTAGTCTTCCCCACCAACCTGTTCTATCTAAATTTTTTAAAGATTTTTTTAAATCAAAAAGATAATCACCTTGTCTTCTTGCTACACCTAAACCATAAGAATCTTTTCTTACTCCACCTTCACCTCTATTAAAAAATTGAACATCCCAATCGTATCTAAATCTACGAAGTAATTCTTTTAAAGTTTCAGAAGAACCTGCTAGTTTTACATATCTAGCTGTAGGTTTTTCTGCCATAATTTGTGAAAGAAATTTAATTGGATTCTTACCAGCTTTAGAACTATCAGATAATGAACTTAAATTTTCATATTGTGTTTGTCCTGCTCTACTCCAACCATCAGTATCCCATCCCGATGTTTGTTTAATAATATCATCTTCATTACTATACTTAAATAAATTTTTAGCAAACTCAGAGTTAGATAGTTTTGTTATTCCTGCAGTTGCTCCTCCACCTAAAACTGCTCCTAAACCAGATGTAAGAGCTACTTGACTCCAATCTATATCATCACCATAAACATCATAGTCAATAGCTTGATTAAAATAGTCATAACTACCTCCCCAAACAGAACCTTCTGCTGCTCCATAAATTCCTGCTTTACCTGTTTTAGAAGCCATTAGTTTTTTTATACCAAACTTAGCAGTCTCTGTAGCTGTTTTTGCAACTGCTGTAGAAGCTCCTCCAGTAACAGGAGCAAACATTAAAGCAATAATGTTAAGTGGGTCAGCAACTATATCAATACTTAAATCTTTAGCTAAACCCATACGTTCTTTAAAGCCTCTAACTTCTGCATTTTGAAAAGCATTACTTAAGTATGCATAGTCTTCTTTTTGCTCATCAGTCCAGTTACCAGTTTGAAATGAACGAACCATAGCTGAACTTAAACTATATTCAGAGTCTCTAAGATATTCAAAAACATTATCGTTACTACCAACACCTTCTAAAAATCTTTCAGCTCTTAACTTAAACTCAGGAGTTCTTGCTAGTTGCGACATAGATTTTTTACGAGTTCCTCTTTGTTGTCCTTGTTGAAATGAAGGATTAAAAATATTTGTATTTTTATTTTGAGGTATATGAGAAGGTTGAGATTCTTTAGTATTAGAGATACTTGATGTATCATCCATAAAAAACATATCAGGCATTATTTATTCCTCGTCTTCTGTTTTACTTCTTGGATTTACAGATAGTGGAGAGTCTGGACTTAATAAAGAAGCACCTGAACCAATAGCTGTACCACCTGCTAATATTCTTGTAGGTAGTTTTAAATCTTTAATTACTTTACTACCTGTTTCTTTAACTATATTTGGACCCATTTGTGTATAAGAAATTTTACTAGGAAGACCACCTCCTTTTTGTATTGCTTTTTCTCCTACTTCTTTAAGAATTTTAGCTTTTCTAGCTTGGAACATTAAATTAGCTCCTCTAAAACCTTGTGCTGCAAGTGCACCTATTCTTGTAATTCCAGCAGCTATATATGTTTGAGGTGAAGGAACAACCATAAGAGCTAATGCAGCAGCATTTAAACCTAATATAAGGTTTTGTGTAGTATCTAAACCTTTTGAAACTTCTATTATTTCTTCTCTAACTTCTTCAGGTATATCTTTTATTTCAATAATTTCTTCTGTGACATAATCATCAACTTTTGCTATTCTATAAATTTCATTAAGGTCAACTATGTTAGGATTATAAACAGATTCAAAGTTTTTAATGTAGTTTATTTTTTCTTTTTTAGTTAATGAAGTACTAATAATATCAGACTCATTAGCTTTTTCCATATTAGAAAATACAACTGATTCTGGTTTTTCAATATTATCATTTAATAAATATTTTAATCTTTCAAAAGCTACAATTTCTTGGTCACCTAAATCTGTTACTTTACCTTCTTGAGCTGCTTCCATTAATTTTATTTTTTTATCTAAAGTTGCTGTTACAATTTCTTTAGCTCCAACATCTAATAACTCATCATCTTCAAACTGGTCTGCTTTTCTTTCTTGAACATTTTTAAATTTTGTAAAATCATAACCAGCTTTTAAAGATTTATTAAATTCTTCACTAAGACTATTTGTTATTATAGTATCAGCTTTTGTACCTTCTAATCTAACATTTTGTAAATAAGCTGTATTAATAATATTAGTCATAGTTAAATCATCTTTATTATTTAAACCTGTTGAAATATTTTGATAAGCAGCTATGCCAGTAGAATTAATTACTAAATCTTCTAAAGGTTTATATTCTTTACCAAATTCACCTTCTCCTAATCTATGACTTAATAGTCTATGAGCTGTAGCATCTAATTCTTCTTCAGTTGATAATCTTAAATTTTCATTTTCAGTTTGAGCATACTCTTCAGAAGCTCTAATTACACTTTTTATTTTACCAAAATCATTAGCATATACATTTATTGGTGATGAGTTTTGTTCAGCACCATCAATATTATAAATTTTAAATTTGTTTAATTGTTTTGCATTAAAATCTAATGTGCCTAATTCATTATTTTCTTTTGTATATTGTAATTCTAAACCTAATGAGTCTGTAACTCCACCAGTTTTAGGAGTTATTTTCTTTTTAAATGCTTTTATATATTCATCAGCTAATTCTGGTTTTGCACCAAAGACTACATCAGTGTAATACTGTTTAGTAATATTTCCATCTTTAGGTAATTTTAAATTATATTTATTAAATACATTATTTTTAAAATTATTTTCTTTTTCTTTTATACGTTGATAAAAAGTTAAAGGTTTTTGTAAAGCTACTTCTAACTCAGCATCTTCTACAGCTGCTGGATACTCTTTAGACTCTGGAGTTCCTTTCCACCATTTTTTAAGACCATTAACTACATCACCAACAATAGTATCTGGTTGTGCTTGAATTTTAGTTATTTCTCTAACTAAGTCTTGATTTATTTTTGTACCAAAACTAGCTTTATTAGGAGTAGAAATAAAAGGACTTTCAGCATATCTTTCTAAAGCAAATATTTCTAATTGTTTTTGATTTTCTTTCCATTTATTAATACTATTTAAAATATCTTTTCTATTAGTTTTAGTATAATCAATTCCTTCTGCTGTTAATTTTTGCACTAAATCAGAATTTACTAATTTTTTATTTACTAATTCATTTAATAAAAATTCTCTTTCTTCTGGTTTTTGATATCTTTGATAAAGTTTTCTTTGAGGGTCTGCTGCTGCAAACTCTTCATTAAGTTCTGCAAAAACATTTTGATATTGATTTGTTACTGCATCTTTTTGTCTATTTTTTTCATCAACTGTAGCTTGATTATAATTAGCAATATAATTAGGTAAACTTGATAGTATCATTATACCTACATCTTTAGCAGTAATACTTTCTTGTTCTCTTTTTCTATTAGCTAATATAGAATTAACTACTTCATTTGTTTGAGCATTTTTAAAAAAATCAGACATTATATTTTCCTCTCTAGTAAGCTTGGTACTTCAACGCTTTTTAATTTTTCTCTTAAATTTTCTGGTACAGTTTCTTCTCTAATAGGTTTAGATGTTGCTGTTTGTTTCATTGAATTTATAGCATTACCTAGTTGAAAAGAAGTTTCTTCACTATCTGATTTAATATTTTCTTCATCTTCTCCTTCACCTAACTCATAATCAATATTAGCTTTTTCACCTATACCCATAACTAAATACATAGTAGGTTCCATTAATAACATTAATACATCTGGATTATATTTACCTTCGGTAAAATCAGTATATAAGATTGTAGTTGTAATATCAGATACTGTAGCTCCAGCTTTTAAAGATTTAGCTATAGCAGCAGTAGCTTCTGGTTGTAATAGTCTACCATATAAATCTTCAATAGCATCTTTAGGACTAGAAAACTGTGTTTCTTTTTCCCAAGGATAAGGACTTTCTGGGCTATTAGTTAAAGATTGTCCGGGTATAGGTGCTTTAGATTGCAACTTAATAAACTCATTAATTTTTTCTTCATCAGCAATATCAGAAGTATCATCAACTGGAATCTTAGATTCAGGAGCATTAAGGTCTACACCTAACTGTCCTACTAATTCTTCCACACTAAGACCATTAGCTTCTGCTAGTTTAATTGCATCCATAGTAGCTGTAGTTAAGCTATTAGATTTTAATTTACTAGCATCTGCTAAAACATTTTTTAATTTATTTTCTTCTGACATTAAATTATTCCTAATTTTTGAGTAATATTAATTGGTTGAGCACCTACACCATATTCTAAAGGTCTTATAGGAGTTACACCTGCATTAATATCAAATTGTGTTTGAGTTGGAGTATAACCTATGCCTTGAGTACCTGCAAGAGTTCTATCTTCTTGCATTAATCCAGCCATAGTACCATATTTTTTTTCTTCTGGTGGGTCTTGTAACTCACTTAAACCATATTGAAAAGCACTAGTACCTAACATAGTAGCTCCTGTGCCACCAGCAACTGTATAAGCTTTTGCAGCTGTACCTGTTAATCCTAAACTTGTAGCACTAATACCTGTAGTAGCTCCTGCTAAACTAGAAGTTGTTACACCAGCGTTAACAGCTGCTGTTGCATTTACTCCTGCAACTGTTGTTGGAGTTAAACCAGCTGCTAGTTCTGCACTTGCTGTTGCTAATTGAGTACTTGTTATTCCTTGAGCTGCTGCTATTTGAGAAGCTGTTACAGTTCCTAAAGATGCACTTGTAACTCCTGCTGCTTGAGCTGCTATAGCTGCTTCTGCTACAGTTGCAGAAACACCTGCTGAAGTTGCTACACTAGTAACTGTTGCTCCCGGAGCTGCTGCAGCTGTTAAAGCTGCTGAATTTACTCCAGCTCCAGCTGCTGTTGAAGCTGCTCCACCTGTAGCACCAGAACCCCAATAACCAGCCATAGCTCCGCCTGTAAAGATTGCTAAGCCTATTAAAGCAGCAACTTTAAACCATTTTTTACTAAAAAGTTTTTTAATACCTTTACCGATTTTTCTAATACCTTTAGCTACTTTTTTAAATATTTTTTTTATAAATTTGAAGTCGCACCTCCTGTAAGTTTTTTACCATAAAAATTAAAATTATTAAACTCCGTAACCTATAACTCCATCCCCAACACCAGAGAAACCTTTATATTCTGTACCAGCACTACCTATTATTGAGTTTACTAAATCTTTTAAACTATCAACACTATTAGCATATTTTCCGGGATCAGCTGATAAAGCTGTTGAAATTATTTGTGATGTTCTATTCTCAGCATTTTCTGATTCTCTAAAAGCAAAGTCTGCTTGGTCTCTAAATTCTTGCCATAAAAAAGCATTAGCAGAAGCAGTTAAATTAAAAGCATTTTGTGCATTCTGCATATTAACTGCATTTTGTGCAGCTGTAGCTGCTGTATTAGCTTGTCTTCGCCATTGTACATTAGCTGCTTCTACTTGAGCAGCATTGTTTGCATTAAATTGTTCTCTTTGAAAAGATAACTCAACATTATATTTATCTGCTTCTTGTTTTAATTTAGCATTTTCTTTAGCTATGTCAGCTGCTATTTGTGTATTTCTAGCATTAGCTGTATTTTGAGCTGCTACATTAAATTGATTTGTTGCATTTTGTTGTGCTATATTAGCTTGTGATATTTGTGCATTTAAATTAGCAGTAAATTGATTTATTTGATTTTGACTAGTAGCATTAAATTGTTTAGCAGCATTTTCTACTGCTTGATTACTCAACAATCTTTGTTGTTCTGCTTGAGCATTTAATACTATTGTTTGTTGTTCGTTACTTAAATTAGTCATATCCATAGCTAAAAATGATTTTGCATTTTGAATAGATAATTGTGTATTGTAATTAGCTTCTGTTAAATTAGCTTGTGATAACAAAGCAGCATCTTGAATAATTCCTTGTTGTTTAGCAGAAGCATCTGTTAAACCAACTGTTTGTAAAAATTTACTATTAGATAATGCTGTTTGTTGGTCAGCACTAAACTGAGCCATATCTAATTGAAATACATTATTAGCATTTTGTAAAGCTGTTTGTTGAGCAAACTCAGCTTCTTTAATATTAATTTGAGCTTCAATACTTCTTTCTTGATTTATAGAAGTTTGTATAGCTTGAGCATTTGATTGAGCAATAGGTAAAGCTGATTGAATAATTGCATTAAATAAATTATCTCTACCTACAGTTGAAGCACTTAATCCTCTATCAGCTAACATTTGTTCTACAGTAGAGACTGCAGGTCTTGCCCATGTAGGTATTTCACCACTTTCAATTCCTGTTAATAAAGAATCCATTTGAGTACTAACTAAAGCTTCTTTTGGTAATCCTTCTATTAATCCTCTTTCTTCTTCTGAAACATCCATTAAAGCATTTTCAAGTGCTTCTGGGTTATTACCTAAATTACTAATAGTTTGTGAAGATATACCTGCTGTTTCTAATTGAGTTTTAGCTCTACTAACTCTTCTTAAATCTATACCAGATATTTTAGTTGCATTAGATAATGCTGCTGGACTAAGTACACCTGTAATTCTTTCAGTTAAAGCTCCTGTAGGAATTTCTACAGTAGCTGTTTGTGTAGAAGGAACTTTTTCAACTTGTAAAGTATCAGCTATAGCTTCATCACTAACAACACCTACAGCAGCTTCTGTTGTAGGAGCAGTTGGAACTAAAGAAACATCATCAATAGTTCCCGGAGTCATTGTAGGTACAGCACTTGTTTGTGCTGAATCAGCTACAGTACCTGCTTGTTCTATAGGAGGAGTAGTAATAGTATTTTGACCCATTCCTGAAACTTGAGGAACTATAGGTGTTTTAGTTCCAGTTATATATTGATTTTGTTCAGCTATAGGTGCTATAGGTTCAGGTTTAATTTCACCTGATATTATTCCTTGAGCTGTTTCTTTTGAAGTATTTGTTGCCATTGTTGTATCTGATTCTGTTGTTGATGTTGATGTTGGTGTTGGTGTTGTATTTGTTGTTGCTTTTACAAGTTGTCTATTTAATTCATTATTTATATTTGAAGTATACTCACTAAATAATCCGGGTAATTTAGCATTATATGCATCTAAATTTTTTGTATTACCTCTAAATGCTTTAGGAGCAGGATTTTCTTTTTCATAATCAGTTTTCCATTCATCAAAAGTTTTTATACCACCATTAGCAGCTTGAACTCTACCACCTTCACGATAATCTTGTCGTACTGAACTAGTACCTGCTCTATAACCTTTACGTTTCTTCATAACCTATTTTACTTAGCCTCGAAGAGTTTGTCAAGTTTTTCGTCTAATTTATCTAACCTATCTAAAAGGTCTCTCATAACTGCTCTAGACTCATTTTTAGTTACATACTCTCTAGCAATCTCTTCTCTAGTTTTATTTAATAACACATCTAACCTTTTAGCTTCTTTAGCATTTTCTCTGATACTGTATAGCACTGGTGCAAGGACCAGAGTTATAAATGCGTTCCATATTAAATAAGATGAAAGTTCCATCTAAGAACCTCCTTTGATTAACTAGGTATACTAAAAGATTCGTCTGCTGTAGGGCTTACTACTGGATTAGTAATAACTGAATCTACTTGACTAGCAAACACTGTGTCCCAATGTGAAACAGGACAAAGTGCTACTAAGTCAGCTTTAGAAAAATCTCCTTTACCTTGTAGTGTAAAGTTAGTTTGAGCATCACCATTATCATCGGTATATGCTTGTTCAATAGCTTGATTAAATACAGACTTGTAATAAGTTGCATCGCCTTCGCTATCATTTTCGTAAGTGTATTCAAGTTCCCACTTAGCTACTTTACTATTCGCATCTTCATACGGTGTAGCTTTTGTTAAGTCTTTTGTTACTGCCATTTTTTATTCTCCTTCTAAGGTTGTTATTCTTGCTTCTGCTGCTTCTAACTTTGCAGAAAGTTCTTGTATTGATTTGATTAATGGATAGATAAACATAGATTGTGCTAGACTTTCTGTGCCGTTAGAATCTTTTGACCATCCACCAAATCCAGAATGACCTACTTCATCTAATGCTGTTTTTACTTCTTGTGCTAACATACCATACAAAGTAGTTGTTGTATCCATTTCAGCTTTACCTTTACCTTCATAACCATCTGGAAAATCATCACTGTTTCTCCAATTAAAAGTTACGGGTCTTAATTTATTAATAAAACTTAAACCTAAGTCTGTTGTATTAATGTTAGTTTTTAAATTTTGGTCAGAAAATCTTGTCCAAGTTGCATTAGTATCAAAATTATTTTGAATTTTATTTCCACTTTTACCAATAGCAACTGAATTAGCACTAGAATCTATATCGTGTCCAATAATAATATGATGGTCATTTGAACCAGCTGCTCCTCTTACATCAGAACCAATACCGATATTATAATTACCTGTTGTATTTGGTGTTGTGTCTTGAAGAGTTCGATAACCTATTGCAACATTTTCTGTACCAGTAGTATTACTATTTAATGCAAATATTCCAACTGCTACATTATTACTAGCTGTAGTATTTTCTGTTAGAGCATCTTTACCTACTGCTACGTTTCCAGCACCTGTTGTATTTGCATCTAAAGCTGTACCTCCAACTGCTACATTATTTGCTCCAGTAGTATTTAGACCTAAGGCAGTTCTTCCAATAGCTACATTACTGTCCGCTGTAGTATTTGCTTGTAATGCATCAACACCTATTGCTACGTTATTTGTTCCAGTAGTATTACTGTCCATACAATCATTACCGATTGCAACGTTTGCCTCTCCTGTGGTATTAACTTTTAATGCAAAAGTACCAACCGCTGTGTTATTAGCACCAGTAGTATTAGAATCCATAGCATTAAAACCAGCTGCTGTATTATTTGCACCAGTAGTATTTGCTGTTAAAGAAAAACAACCTAATGCTGTATTGTTATTAGCTGTAGTATTAGCTCCTAATGCACCTTTACCAAAAGCAGCATTTTCAGAACCTGTAGTATTAGCATCAAGAGCTGTAGAACCTACTGCAGTATTGTTTGCTCCTGTGGTAATTGCTAACAACGCTGAATTTCCAATTGCTGTGTTATCAGCACCAGTAACAGCTGTACTACCTGTTGCTCCTAAAGTAGCGTTACCTACTGCTGTGTTATTTAAACCTGTTGTTAAGTTTTGAGCAGCATAAGTACCAACTGCTACAGTGTTAGAACCTGTAGTTAAACCAACTCCAGATGAAAAACCTAACGCTGTGTTATTAGCACCTGTGGTGTTTGCTACTAAAGCATCTGCTCCGACTGCAGTATTATTAGAAGCTGTGGTGTTACTTTGTAAAGAACCACTACCAACTGCTGTATTAGAAGCACCTGTAGTATTTGCTCTAAGTGAATCATAACCTATTGCTGTGTTATTTGAAGCTGTAGTATTTAAACGTAGTGCATCGTGTCCAACAGCAACATTACTATCTCCTGTTGTGTTTGTAGCCATTGCTAATTTACCAATAGCTGTGTTTTCACTTGCAGTTGTATTGTTTAACAAAGCTTCTCTACCTATAGCAACATTACCAGAACCAGTCGTTATAGATGACCCTGCTAATGAACCTAAAGCAGTATTTTCAGTACCTGTGGTGTTTGCTGTTAAAGCATCATATCCTATTGCAGTATTGTTGTGTGCTGTTGTGTTAGCATCTAAGGAATTTGTACCTAATGCTGTATTAGAAGCACCTGTGGTATTTGCTGTTAAAGCACCATAACCTATTGCTGTATTACTAGATGCAGTTGTATTAGCATCTAATGCATAATTACCTATTGCTACATTATAGGCACCTGTAGTATTTGATAATAGTGAGTTTTCGCCCACAGCTATGTTGTCAGCACCTGTAGTATTAGCATTTAAAGTATTATAACCAAAAGCTTGATTTCTACTACCTGTAGTATTATTAACTAGAGAGCTTCCACCTACTGCTGTATTAGTAGACCCTGTAGTATTTGCTATTAAAGCACTTTTACCAACTGCGGTATTGTTAGAAGCTGTGGTGTTTGCTGTTAATGCACCTTGTCCAACTGCTGTGTTACTAGCTCCTGTAGTATTTTGTCCTAAAGCAGATGCTCCAAGTGCTGTATTGTTATCTCCAGTTGTATTAGAATCAAGAGAAAAAGCTCCTATTGCTGTGTTTAATGAACCAGTAGTAATATCGTTTAGAACATTAGCACCTACAGCTGTGTTATTGTCACCTGTAGTCAAAGCTGCAAAAACATCTACACCTAAACCAGTATTGTAGTTAGCAGCATCTATAGTACCAGTAGCATCATCACCAAACATAATTGATGAAGTACCAAAGGCTTTATATTTTAATGCTGAACCATTAATAGTTAGTACGTCTGTTTCTGTAGTACCTGTTACGTCTAATCCTGTTGAATCTATAACTGCTCTTTGAGTACCACCAGTATCAAATCTAATTTTATCTTCGTCAGAGCTTTCTTCTACTTGAATCATGGTATCACTATCAGCATCAACTAATTGAGTAGCTGTAGTAATACTAGTGTTTGTTGAAGTTATTGCTTCTACTAGTACACCATTTGAAGGTGCTGAACTAAAAGTAAGAGTTGCACCACTTACTGAATAAGTAGATTTACTTTGATAAACACCATTTAAATAAACTGAAACATTATTTTCATGTACTGGTACAGTTGGTAAAGTTAAAGTAGTATCACTACCATCACCAGTCATAGTAGCTATAGTATTATTAGAACCACCTACAGTTGTTACTGAATGGTAAACAGTTATAAGTCTACCACTAGCCGGAGCTGTAGCAAAAGTTAATGTAGTTCCTGAAATTGAATAAACATTATGAGCTTGGAAAACACCATCAATAAATACCATTAAGTTATTTTCTTCATCAGGAGCATTGCTTAATGTGAATGTAGTATCAGAACCATCACCAGTAAAGGTATTGGTATCCATATTAGTACCACTACCACTACCAGCTATAGAACTCCATTGGTCTGTATAACCTTCAAATCTAGCAGTTTCTGAGTTGTATCTAAAGTAACCTGCTGCTGGACTTCCGGGTCTTTGAGCTGAAGTACCTACAGGTACATGTATTGAATCTGTATTAGAACCTAAATCTAAACTTACGTCAGGACTAGCATTTCCAATTCCTACTCTATTATTTGTAGCATCAACGACTAAAGTAGTTGTATCAACAGTCAAACCATCAGATACGACTGTTCCTGTAACGTCTATACCGTCTGTTTTAGTAGCTAACTTAGTTGCATTGTCAAATTTTAATCTAGCTTCGCCATCTTGTATAAACTGTGCAGAAATTTCTGTTCCTGCTGCATTCATTATTCTGACATCATCACCAAGTATTCTAATTTGTCCTGTACCTGCATCTTGAATAAAGCTATTACTACCATCATGGTAAATCTGTAAATCTGAACCTGCTCCAAAGATAGCTTTTCCATTATCGCTAAGTTTTATATCATGATTAAATATTGCTGTTCCTGCATCTGAACCATCAAGAGTTAAAGCTGTAGTATCTAAAGCACTAGCATCAGAAGTTCTGAATACTATGTCTGCATCTACTGTATTATGGTCTATGTAAGCAGTACCAGAAGATTTAAACCTTAAATTATTTTCTGCAAATATACTATCGTTAGTACCAACCAACACTTGAAGTGAAGCATCAAGAGTTCCTGTTACGTCTATTCCAGTTGAGCTAGTAGCAATTTTTACTGAATTATCGTGATATAAAACTACAGCACCATCATCATTCATAATAGCGTAAGTGTCGCTAAAATCAGGGCTATTAAATGATATAACACTACTGCCAGTTAAATAAAGACTACCAGTTCCACTATCGGCTATGTAAGAATGACTGCCATCGTGATAAATTTTTAAATCTGAACCTGCTCCGAATACTGCTTTATCATTATCACCAAAATTAATGTCAGCACTTGTTGTTAAACCATCAGTTGTTATTACACCTGTAACGTCTATACCTGTTGAAGTTGTGGCTAGTTTTACGGAATTGTTGTGATAAAGCTGTATTGTTCCATCATCAACAGTATTAAGAAAAACTTCACTACCACCAGCTTTCATTAACCAAATATTGTCAGAGCCTTCTATTATTAAGTCACCAGTACCACTATCTTTTATATAACTATTAGACCCATCGTGATAGATGGATAAATCTTGTGAAGCACCAAACTGAAGTCTATCATCAGTTGTACCACTACTATCACCAAACTGTATTAGATTACCATTAGTGTCTAATGTGCCACCAAGTTGCGGACTTGTATCTTCTACAACTTCATTAGTTGCAGCAACTGTAGTATCTACATAAGCTTTAATAGATTGTTGAGAAGCAATACCTGTAGCACTGTTTGATGCCATGTTGTCTTCATCAAGAAAAGCTTTACCGTCAAGTAAATTTAATTCAGCTGCAGTTGCAGTAACACCATCAAGGATATTTAACTCTGCTGCAGTTGATGTTACTCCATCAAGTATATTAAGTTCTGCTGCAGTTGAAGTTACTGTAGTTCCATTAAGAGCAAGAGTATCTATTTCAGCAGTGCCATCAATAAATATGTTTCGCCATTGTTGTGAAGAACTACCTAAGTCATAAGAGTCATCATCATCTGGAATAATGTTAGAATCTACATCAGCTCCAAAGACTACATTATCAGTAGCTGCATCACCCATTGTAATTGTACCACCATTAAAGGTAGTTGTTCCTGTTACTGTTAAGTTACCACCTACAGCTACGTTGCCTGTAGTAGTTAATGAATCAGTATAAGTATCTTTAAAACGTAATGAAGTTGTTCCTAAATCTATATCACTATCAGTAACTGGAAGTAAAGCACCGTCTTGTAATCTTATTTGTTCTACTGCAGAAGAAGATACTTCAACATAAAAGCCCCATCTATTATTAGTACTGTCTATAACTATTTTATTTAAAAAGTCTAAATCACCAATAGTATGAATGTTACCACCTTGTCCAGCAGTACCATCATGTCTGTGTCCAGTAGATGTAGCACTACTAGAAGAATATGCAAAAGCATTTACTAATTGATTAAATTCATTATTAAATAATGCTGCTGTTATAGTATCGCCATCTGCGAAAGAACTTTGTCTTGTATACGTCTGTGCCATTTATTATCTCCTACCCGAAGGTATATAATCTACATAAAAACCATTAATTGTGTATGGTGGTTTTGTATCTTCACTTATTATTGTAAAATTATTACTTGAGCCACTACCTTGTAATGCTACTCTTATTAGTGGATTATCACCACCACCAAATACATTAGTATTAAATATTGCATCACCAAACTTTGATGGAGGATTAATAATTCCTAAATCAAATAAGTCAGCTGGTTGTGGTATAGTAGTATCACCATAATCAAATCTAACTTGTATATTTGGCTCAACAATACCTTCTGCTGCTGCTGAAATACTAAGGTAGTGTAAAGTTTTTAAAGTTCCTAAATCACCATAATCATAGTTAGGTGTTTCATATCTTGCTAAGATTGTTGAACCGTCAAAATCATTACCAGTATCATGTTCATAAACATAACCATTAGTATCACCGTGATATATTTTTTCTATACCATTATTATCAAAACCTGAACCAATAGATGTAACTTCTAAACCTCTAGTTTCAGACCACTCAAAACCATTTTGTCTTAACGTACCTATGATTCCTCGTTGAACTGAATTAGAAGCTGAAGTATTTGTATAGAATAATCTATACTGAGATTTTTCTCTAAGTACAATACTACTAACTGTATAAAGATTTATTTCGTTTGCTAAATCAGTTAAAGTTGGTTGTATAGCTTGACTAATAGTTCCTAACTCTACATCACCAATTCTTGCTGTACCAGCTACTGTTCTTAATCCATCTGGTGCTAAAAATATTAAGTCACCACCAATCTCTTGAATACTATAACCACTTAAACAACCTACATTTTTAGTTATTGGTACTACTGCTATAGTACTTGAATTATTTATGTTTTGCAATTTAAATATTGAGTTCTCACAAAATATAATTAACTCGTTACGAAAACTTTTAATACCTTGTACTTGGTCTTCAATAACAATACTACCTGAACCTGTTCCAGAAAAATCTGTTGGGTCTAAAGTTTTACTATAAAATATAGTATTTAAATTATCTTCGACTCCAGAAGCAATTAAATGTTTATCATGCACAGTAACATATTTAACATGTTTAGTTCCAGTAACTGTTATTTCACCACTAAAAAAAGTTCTAGTGTTTACATTAGCACCTGTACCTTCCATTCTAAAATGATAAGGTTTGTTTGCTCCATCAGCTATAACTAGTGTACCATAGTCAGAAGTAGCTGATTCAAATAAAGCAAAACTTATTTGCCCTTGACCAATTCTAGCTAAAACACTACGACCTGTAAAAGTACTATAATTATCACCACTACTATGAACTGAACTTCTATTTATTTGTAAATAAGTTATTCCATCTTGAGTAAAATAAATATTAGTTCCAGCACAAACTACAAGACCATCAGCGTAAGGAATAACTCCTAAAATATCTGTAGTGCTACTAGTTGGTTGAGTTGCATTAGTAGTACCAAACTTTTGATAACCATTAATTCTTCTGTAACCACCTTTAATAGAAACTTCAAAGTTTCTTAAGTCTGTAGCAACTCCCGGAGTTCTTAACAGGTCTATAGCGTTTGCAGAGTTTACTAAACCTCCTGCACAAGCTACGGTATATGGTTGACTTCTAGCCATTAATTTATTCTTCTAGTGTTGTTATTTTAGTTTTTAATTGTGCTTCTGTTGTCATAGCATCTACATCATTAGTAATATCTCTTAGTCTTTGTTTTTCAGTTACTATATCAGTAGTATCAGCAGAAGTTTCTAAAGCTCTTTGAAATAAAACATCTTGTGCTTCAAGTAAAGGTTGTCTATCTGCTCTTAATTTTGTTTTTACTATTGCTTTTGCTTTTGTTATATTAGTTACTATTCCCATGTCCATGCCTCCCTAAAAGTTCTATCGGTTGGTATTTCTGATTTATCTACAATATGATAAGTTAATCCTGTAGGTACATCTTTTGCTGCTATTTCTTCTATAGTTAAACCACAATCAGCTGGTACTATAATGCCTATTGTGTTATCTTCATTTATAAATATTATTCTTTTATCCATAATTATTACCTTATTATCTTATTATTGCTATTGAAATTATAGTACTATTTACAGTAAAACCTGAAGAATTTGCACCACCTGTAGTTCCATTTACTATACGAACACTACCAGTAGCTTGAGCTCCTGATACAGATGAAACAGAAATACCTACAGTCGGATGATTAGTTTGTTGAGTTCCTGAACCTAGTACACAATAGTTAGTATCTGGTAAAGCAGTAGCAAAATTTAAAGTATATTGACCTGTACCATGGTCAGTAATACTACTAACATTACCTTGGTCTCTAATAGCTACTGTTCCTGAACCATTAAAATTTACCCAAGCTCTAACACCATAGCCAATAACAGAAGAACCATAACCAGAATTAAATTTTAAATCTCCAGTAACATTTACAGCATTATTGAAAGTTGCTGAACCTGCATCAGACATATCAAGAGTAAGAGCAGTTATAGATGAGCCACCATCATTACCTTGAAATAAAATATCAGCATCAGAAATACTACTGAAAAATCTTAAATTGTTACTGTTTTGTGATATTTTTCCAAATTCAGTACCATCATCTTTTAGTCTTATAATACCATCTGAAGTATCAAGAATAATTTCTCCTGCTGAATCTAAAGTGAAATTACCAGAACTTGTAGTTATGCCATTAGTATAAGCTGCACCTGAAAGATGAAGGTCTTTAAAGCGTGAACCTGTTGCACCTAAGTCAACTGCTCCATTTGAGGCACTTCCCTCATCTCTAGGTTCAATGCTAGTACCAAAGAATGTTAAACCTACTTTACCTGCACTTGGTAATCCTTCAATAAACATACTACCACTTGAATTACCTACAGAACCAAATTCAGTTCCACCATCTGCAAATATTATATCCCCACCATCAGCATCAAGGGTAATATCTCCTACTGCATCTATAGTAAAATCACCCGACCCACTTTCAGTTAAAGTCGTTGCATTACTGCCATCACCTGTAATTGCTAAAGCACCTGTTAAACTTAAACCAACATCATGAACATGAGTTAATATAATTTCACTATTAGCACCAAATTTTATTGAGTCACCATCAACAGGTAGATTAATTCCTGTGCTAGATGTTAAGAATTTTAAATTATTATCGTAATAAAGCTGAACGCTGCCATTGTCTGCCATGACAATAAAGTTTTCATCATGCGTTCCATTTTGCAAAGCAAAAGTATCTGCACCAATATATAAACCACCTGTTCCTGTATGTGAAATTTTTGAGTTATTTCCGTCATGATAAATCTGTAAATCATTACCATCACCTGCTGCTAATTTAACGTTGTCTGGTAATTCAAGGTTGCCGAACATTCTTAACGGGTGAGAAAATATAAACTTGTCGTCTGAGGCTCTCCAAGTTAAAGAGGCATCTGTACTTGCATCAACTGCATCTTGAATAGTAATACCTGCACCATTGGCAGAACCTGAAGTATCACCTGACCCAGCATTTAAAGTTATGTTTTTATCTTCTACATCTAAGGTAGCTGTGTTTAAAGTTGTTGTAGTACCTTGTACAGTTAAGTTGCCTCCAACAGTTACATCACCTACCGTTGAAACAACACCACTTGCACTTAAAGATAAATAATTATTTGAATTTCTTCTGAAGCTTAAAACATTATCTGAATTTGTTTGTCGAAGCATCCAACTTTCAGAACCACCATCATAAAATCTTAATATAGATTCACTGCCAGTTGCACCATTTATTTTTAGTTGGGCAGTACCAGTTCCATTTATTAAAAGGTCATCTGAAAGTGTAACATTACTACTAAAAGTTACATTTTCACTAGAATCAATAGTTATTGCAGTAGCATTACTATTATCTACAATTCCCGGTGTACTTGAGAGTTCTACAGGTATCTTAGTTGTCATTTATATCTCCCTTAAAAATATGTTCTGTCATCGGTCATGTAACTATGTGTAGAATTTAATAATACACTTTTCATTTGTCTCATTCCTTTTTTATAAGCATCCATTGCAAAAGCTGCTTGTTGTGGACTTTCTTTAAATTGCCAGACGTAATATCTTACTCTAGCTAAAATTACATTTTTATACTGGTCTGGTAAAACTATTTCATCACTATAAGCTGACAAAGCAGTTGGTCTAGCAAAAGCATAAAAATGTATATTATAAACTTTATCAGGTATTGGACTTAACCCAAATTTTCTATTGTCTGGTGATTTAATAACGTGCATTGGTTCACCATAACTTTGTGAATCTGCATCATCATTATTTTCTGCATCTCTATAGTATCTAGTCCAATCAGCTAAACTTAAAAAGTTTAAACCTTTAGATACAAAAGGTGCTGTTTCACCACTAACATTAACTGTAGTTAAAAAGAAATCATCCCAGTCTACAGTTGCAAAATCAGTAGTTATACTAGAACTACCAGATTTTAAAGTATACCATCTTTGTCCAGCTACTGAAGCTACAGTTGTATTTCCATAGAAAGGGTCTGTTGCTCCACTTAATCCTGCTGAAAAGAATGGTAACTCAGGTTCTTCATTAGCAATATCAAAAATAGCTTTGTTAACTGAATCTTTTACAAACTGTTGAAAACCTATAGCAGTTGCAAAGTTTGATGCAGTTAAAGGAATTTCATTTAATTCTCTTAATACTTCATTTGATAAATCTAAATATGTTGTTGCCATTATGCTTTATGTTGTTTTTGTATTGCAAAGTTTGCAGTTTGTGAAGCACCTTTATGTTTAACAAACTTTCCAGAATGCTTCATTAATTTATATTCTTTACCATCTTTCATCCAATGGTAGCCTTTAGGTGCTTTAACTTTCATCTTAACAAGGTTTAGCTTTAGGCATTACTTCTCCACCATGTCCATACATAGTTCTGCCACCTTTCATCATTTTCTTTTTAGCCATACCACCATACATCATTTCTTTTTTTTTCATTTCACCACCATACA
>Ga0181402_1000229_pt1 | contig 21050 bp, 18 predicted proteins | sample 25SPOviralmetaG_FD_130131 | JGI IMG/M metagenome (GOLD analysis project Ga0181402, IMG submission 130131) | Marine viral communities from the oligotrophic San Pedro Time Series (SPOT) site, San Pedro Channel, CA, USA - 25 SPOT_SRF_2011-08-17 | ecosystem: Environmental > Aquatic > Marine > Strait...
CCTGTTCTTTTCGTCCTGGGCAAGTCTATTTTCTAGGTTGGCTGCTCTTTGCTGCTGAATAAGCCCTATCTGCTCATTCATCATTTGAGAGTAGCTCTTTCCTTGACCTATACTGGTGCGGGCTACTCTTCCTGGAAGTTGTCCATTTGCCATTACGCTTCGTTAAATTGTGGTTGGCTGAAGACGCTCTGAACAGCTTCGTAAAGAGCCATAAGCTGATCCATAGTTGGTTCTTCTCCTGACTCCACAATTTGCTCTACGCCTTTGTACGCCATGTGAATTTCTTCTCCTTGATCTGGGTTGAGGATGTACTCACCGCCTGTAGCCTCACCTTCCTTTACGCCTGTCTCCTCATCTACAATAGCCTTCTTGTTAGTATCGTGATTGAACTCACCTTCGGTTTTCTGTACGGGGGCTCGTCGCATTAACTCTTCTACCATACCCCCCTCTTCGAAAAACGGAAGAGCCGTATTTATCACCCCTTGACCGATGGCACCGATGGCCTCTCTTTTCGCAGCTTTTGCTGCTTCAATGTTTGCTTCAGCGCTAGCCCTGTCTTGCAGTCCCATGGCGTAGTCCTGCTGCTGCAATCCGAGTTGCAAATTCTGCTTTTGCTGGAGGGCCGATTGCTCCAACCCAGCCAGTCTTCCCATGGCTCCAAGCTCTCTACCTAAGTCTGCCTGCTGCGCAGCCATAGTAGCCTGCTGAGCGCGAGCAGTAGAAGCACCAATACCACCCATAAGCGCCCTAGGGTCTGTAGACAAAGCAGCAAGCTCTGTGGCTTGCATCCCCTGCATAGGCGATAAGTCTGTTGGTCTAATCCCAGCTGTAGCTAAGTCTCTTTCCGCTTGGGATACATCAAACTCAAAAGCATCAAGCTTCTTTCTTGAGGCGGCGGCACGTTCTTTAGCGCTTTGCTTTAGCTTGCGCTGCCTTGCAATCTCTTTATTGCTACCGATGAGGTCAGCAACCCCTCCAATAGCCTGGCCTACCCCAGCTATAGCGCCGCCACCAGGGATCATAGCGGCAATACCCTGTCCGTATTGGTCGTATCCCCCAGTCCTTCCGCTTGTGTCAATACCAGTAAATGGGTTGTAAACCCCTTCGGGGATTACGGCCCCATCTTGAGCTTTGTAGGTTTTCTTCTTGTATCCCATGGTCTACAAATTTAAGAATTTTGAGTTAAACGCGCAGCAGAGCTAGAGAATGCGTAGTCTACGTTTACAGAGTGAAGCTCCAAAGGATCAGGTGTATTACAACGAAGCCTAGCGTTGAGGTATGGTCCGCGCATTTGATCACCGTTTACCTCTGGTGGGGTCATAGCAAAGATTGCAGATGAGTTTACCAAAAAGTCTTGAATTGCAAAAAAGAAAAGATCTATATCTCCTTCAGGAAAGTCTTGAAGGAGAGGCGGAAAATTAACAAAAAACGTTATGAACCCGTTTTGTATGTTTGATATTGAAATAGAAGCGCCTAGCGGGATCTGACCACTAGAAAAAACATAGTAGCTGCCAATGAGCTGCGAAAACATTTCGCTAAAGCTGTACATCCCTGTGGGGATTGGAAAGGACTGATTCCCCTGGAAATATCCTAAAAGCTCAACATTATCGCCATACGGTGTAGACAAAAAGGAAGAGGAGCTAACCTGATCCAAAGGAACCGTTACGGGTATAGGCTGGTAAATATTCTGATCAAGATTGTCAACATAAAGCTGTTGAGCTTCGGCAACGGCTGTCTCTGTCTGCTCCTGACCAGTGCTCCCCTCCACAGAAGACAGCAGCGCTGGGGCGGGTACGACATTAGCCGTTGAGTTCGAGACAGACTTGGGTAGCTCAAAATATTTAAACCCTTCTTTGTCACTTATGCGACCGCCAAGAAGCGTTTCTGTCAAGGTATTCTGATTGTTTTCGTCTTGGTGCTCTGTGTTGCAGGAAAAACCTGTTGTCCAAGCGAGCTCCGTATTAGTCTCCAAAGAAACGCTGTTGAAAACCTTTACTTCTGAGGGGGAGTCGTTAAACGAAACCTCTAGAAAGGAAGGATTTAGCCCATCATAAAACCTGTTTCTTGTGGAGCTCTTGTCGTGAAGCCAGACTTTTCCTAGCGCCTCTTTAAATGACAGCATCTGGTCATCGCAGTTTGCGTAGCAAGTCGGAACGAAAGAATATCTTGTCGTCCATGCGTCTTGCTTTTCAGAAAAAGCAAACGTTATATTGGCTGAATTTACTTCGGTTACAGGCATATTACAGTCCGAATATTGGATCGTTTAAATTATACGTCCAGTCGTTGGTCCCGCCTGTAACGCCTGAAGGAATAATGCTCAAGTAATTCAACATGTCTATTGTGGTTATTGAAAATATAGTATTGTATCCATCCTGCTGGGTTGTGCCGCCTTGAGATAAATACTCTGATGGGGCGGTGCTGTTGAGCCTCATGAGGTCGTTGAGGTGTTCTCCGAGCTGATAAAACTGACCTACAGTCATTGGGTCAACCCCTGAAACATGTTGTTGCTGTATAAAACCTAAAACCTGCAAAGCGCTAAACTCAGGGTTTTCAATAGTAGGCCCTGGGTAGGAATTACCAAATGCAGAATCGTTTCCAGAAATATCTTGACCAAACACTGACAGCAAAACAAGAAAATCAGTGATAGTGATTGACCCAGAGTTGTTAACGTTGTACACATGGCGCATGTCTTCAACTTGATAGGAACTAAAGAACTGATAAAATTCCCACACCTTCATGTGACCAGCGTCAACCAGATAATCAACAGCTTCTTGAGTGCTGGTAAACAACGGGAGTTTGACTGGTGGTGGTGGCGGGACAGCCGCTGTATTAGTTTGCGGAATAAATATAGATCCGCCTGTATTGTATTCCGTGTCGTAAACGGAAAGGAATTGAAGCAAGTCAGCGCTGCCAACAAGGCCGTCAGTGTGATAGTCAAAACGAAATTTTGCAAACAAGCTGTCGTCTATCCCGTTCAACAAGTCAGCAAGATTATCGAACGTGGGGTGATTTGCCTGATTCGGGTCGTTCTCAAGGTCTTTTAAGTAGTTTATTGCTAATTCTGCACTCATATCTTCTGATGATAGATTTGTTAAGTAAAAGTCGTTGTAAGCGCCCACAAGTAAAGCGGTTGAATCAGGTGGTTCAGTGCCGTCATCTTCTTCTGGAGCGACAGTCACAACGGGCTGATCAACTAATTCAACGCCAGATGTTTCGTGTTCTTCAAGGTTTTGAATTGACAGTAAATACTCTTCTTTCAAGGGGTCGAATCCCCCTACAACTCTAACCTGGCCTGTGTTAATCGCTCTCTTCAAGGCAGCCCTGATAAACGACGAAACACCCTTTGCTGAAATGTCCTCAACGCCTCCGCCTCTTGTCCACCTATATACCTTTGACAGCGCTTTATTGCAGAAGTAAACATTAGCTCCTGAGTCATAGACAGAAGATGGATCTTCGTCGCATCCAGACAGCTCAGGATAGGTAATTACCTCACCGAGAACGTTTAACGAAGCTATTAACTGCGAAGCACCAGACGCATCGGACAAAACATTTTTGCCAGTAGGTATCATGCTGATTCTTTCTTTCTGAATCACATATATGTACCCGTTGTGGTCGCCAATGTATTGAATGTCCCCATACTTTTCTGACAGGTCCTTAAAGTTTGCCAGCGAAGCATTGAAGGAAGAGTAGTTTAGAATCTTTGACTCTGGGTTGCTAGGGTCAGAATACGTTAACGTAGCCTCTCTTCTAATTTCAGCCTCCCCCTCGAAGACAACGTTCGGTCTCCCTTTGTAGGACAGAGAATCAGACCTGAATAAATCGCTCGCGGACTCGGTTTCCAAGTAGACGTTGGTGAAGTTGGGCTGAGGAGCGGGGTCCGCACCGTCATCGTTTATGATTATGTCTAAATAATTTCCGCTTTGAATTTGCTTCACATTAGTTGCAACTCTCCTGAACCACACGTCACCTTTGTTTAGAGTTACTGGATTCTCTTCGTGAAAAAGAACACCATTAGGGTTAAGCGGCGGTTCAGGTGCTGTTCTCAAGACTCTGTAGCTATCGCTAGCCTCATAATAAACTTGATCTTCGGGGCCTAAATTCTTCTTATCTGTCCTTAGTTCTACAATACAATTTCTTTCCCATTTGCTCTGCTCTGTAAAGGCAACAGCAGCATGATTAAACCCCTCGGCAGAAACGTTATCTCTAACTATCAAGAACTGACCCTTTTGGTTTTCTTCTGGATTCTCCTGAGACGTTAGGGGGTTATCCGTTGAACCAAGGTCAACCAAGCCTATAATTTCAAACTGGTGGTCTTCATACACTCTTTCGCTACCAGGCCCGTAAGAGATTACGTTTAGCTTGTCTCCCTCCTCAAACTTATACAGATTTAGTCCTCCCTCTGGGGTTCTAGCTCCGAAAGCGCTGACGTAAGAAACAGGGTGGCCCTGTAGGTAGTTTAAAGACAGATAAATGTTTTTGTTCGTGTCGCCTCCAGGCGGCAAGTCCTCTGGATCCGCACCAACGAAAGCAGTACCAACGGTATATTGTACAAAATCTTGCACTGTCGTGTTCCCCCCATAAACAATTTTATACGAATGAGCCCACTCTGGAGGACTTCCCTCCAACTGCAGGTTGATTTCAGCCGATCCGAATCCCTCATCCGAAGTTCTTTCTCCTAGCGACTTTACATATTGGCTATCAACCATGCTTCCGTCGGGCCTTACAATTTTTAAGTGATGAACGAACCCGTGCCTACCCCTCTCGTCATAGTAGACAATACCAAAACTGTGGTTGGCCTTTGCCTTAAATGATTCATTTCCATCCCCGTAACTTTCGCCCCCACTAGCAAAGCTGGTAGATGTGTTGGTTGCCTCTGCGATGCTCTGCTGTCTTTTGAAGTTTACGCTAGGCACTCCTGTTCCTGCGTCGTTATCAAAGCTGTTGTATATCTCCCCCACGATCCCTTCTGCGGTATTAGGAGGGGGGCCTTGCGGGATTTGATACCGAAACTTTGGAGTTACTTCGAAGGTGCCATCAACAGAATTGACCTCAGACCTGTTGAGCAAAAGGGGCAAGATAGTGGGCTGTTGTCCGCTGCCTAGGTTTATATTAGAATCAGAGACATATTTAAATGGAGTCATGCACCCAGCGTAAAAAACAGTACCCGCATAATACCTGACAAGTCCTGTCGTCAAAACCTGGTACGCAGCATTTACCGTTACGGACCCTTGGTTGTATAGCCTGCAAATATCATAAGGATGGTTGCTGCCATCTTCTGCAAACCCCTGAGCGGGGCCGCCTCCAGGACCGCCCTCGCCATCCATAACGCTGAGGTTGCGCGAAAAATCAAATCCAAAATCACGGGGAATCTCGTCAGTGATTACTACAGGGTAACCGTCAGGGGAAACTATTTCGAACTCATAAGGCACCCCAACCTCCGCTATGAAGTTCGACCCAGCACCACCAATTCCGCCAACCAAATTCAAAACCAACCTTCCGACTTGATTTGCATAGCCGTTTGTAGCATTTATTTCGGGTACCCCTCCCTGCCCTTCTGGGACGTTAGCAAAACCCAGGAAGGAACTTGCAGAATACCCATCCTGGGCGTTAAGCCAATTCTCTAAACCGTCTTGGGCGATTGAGTCTAGGGCGGCATCATCTAAAACGATCCACTGAGTTTTGGGTGTGGAATAGATGAAATTGCCGCCTTTTTGCGTATCGTGAATACAGGTGTGGATTTCTACGTCTTCTATCTCCCTTAGCCCCAGGTTAAAAAGACAAGCGTTATCAGCCCTATAGTTGGTTTCTCCCACGAGCAAGATGTCGTTCAAAAAAGCAGCATACGAAGTACCAAACAAATCATCCCAATACTCATGATCTTGAGCTGGGCCTTGAGGGAAATCAGTTTCGTCATAGGGGCGTTCATGAAATTGGCGCAAAGCAAACGTAACGGTAGCCTTATTGACTATGAAGTGCCCTACTGGTACGCCAGTAATGCTAGACCCTTTTAAGTTGCCATCAGAGTCCTCCCCTCTCCCGTGAACAGCACATATCTTCCCAGAATGCTTTTTAGGTGCAGAAGTAGAAGCTACAACTCCTGGCTCATAAAGATAATTCTGGTCTATTAGGTCTCCACCTTGCAGGCCAAGGTCAAATGAATATGTGTACCTGGATTGAGCATCAATAAGCTTAATTCCGCTGCACTGATTAAGAAAATTGTAGCCTGGGGGGATGTCGGGTACGGTTAAAGCAAACGAGCAGGCTACAGCAAGCCTTCTTCTTGCCTCATCCAGCTCAGAGGTTATAAGAAAAGAAGCCTTAAATGTTATTGGTTGGCCATCTAAAATAATTGGGTTGGATGCCGAAGTCCCGCAAGAAGCCCTCATCGAATCAGGAACGCTGTTCGCCCAGGTGGCGTCTAAGTTTTCACCATTAACATTTAGGTCTGGGGCAAAAACCCTCCTCCACATCGCATCAACAGCAAGAGCCCCCTGTTGATGCACGTTGGCGATCATCCCGCCGATCTCATCAATAGGCCCTCCCCATATCTTTCCTCCAGCAGGGTGCAAATCACCAGACGCATTGTCTTCAGAATTAATGTTTTCTGCATCTACGTGTGCTTCGTAAATCTCATTACCTATAGTGAGACCGCTTATACTTTCTTGTTCCTGCTGCGCATAAAGGCTGTTGCTCTGTTCGAGATTTACTCCGTCGTGCAGGTCGTTAAAGTTGCTGGGTGTTTGGGGACCCCTCTGAACGGTTTGAGAGGTTGTACTATTTTTGTATATATGCCAGTTTCTCTGGGGGGAAATTGTTAGAGAAAAAGATATTGATGTACCCGCTGGAAGGGTGTCTGGGATTTCACTAAAGTCCAAATAGAAAGAGTTTCCATCTGAAATTGTCTGGTAATTATTATCTCCATAGCCGCTAGATATGTGCCCGTGCTGAGCCACTGACGGTATGTGCCTAATAGCAAACTGCAAGAAATCCTCTGGTCTTTCCTTGTACGAAACAGTACATGAAGCGGTTACGTTAGGGGGGTTGAAGCCGTCCAAGTAGTTCCCGTACATAAGCCTATTGGACGACACTGTTTGAGCTTTTGCACTCCTCGGCAGAGAGTCGAACTGCTTATTAACTGTATCTGCACTAACCCCCTTTAAGATCCTGTCGTTATAAAAAGCATAAACAAAATCATCAGGCTGAGCGTCTACCTCCTCAATTATTAAAAAAGACCCCGTGTTCCCTTGCCTCCCCAATAAACGAACAGACTTTATCTCTGGCCCAGAGCCAGGAATGGTAAGGTCGCACCTATTCTCTACAGCTTCATTTACGTTTGTCGCAGCGCCCTGGTTTATTAAGACGGGCGGTATAGCAACACCAGAGTAAGGCGAGATGGCGCTTTCAAACCCGTCGGTATATATGTGCTGATAGGCAAACTGGAACCCAGGGGTTCTAGAGAAGTTGTTTACAGACTTCTCTTCATCCTGAGAAAAAGAAAACGTTATGGGCGTTAGCGGTGTCTTGGGGCAGGCTGTTATAAAGTCTGCTTCTGCATAAATGTCTGAACCGTTAATTTGTGAGCCGTAAGACTCAACAAGAGCTCTGTAGGCATTTAACCTTCTTGGTTCGTTTACACCGTCAGTAAAGTATATGATCACGTCCTTGTCGAAGTCATCACCCATTCCTACTGGGAAGCTTCTAGAGCCGTTGCTGTAAACTATATCGCCCTTCACAAAACCATTCTGGGGAAAGTTGAACTGCTTGGACTTGTATACGAGCCTTATAGAAGGGCCTTGAGGCCCCCCTCCTGAAGCGGTATTTAAAACATCGTCTTTGTCATAAGCCCAAACACCCTGATTAGAAGCCTGGTCGCTGTAAACAAAGAAATAAGTAATGCTGTTTTTGGGGTCCTCGACAGACCCTATAACCCTGCAATCAACTGGGAGTTCCTCCTCTGGGTGAATATAGACCTCCTCTGTGCCTCTAATGTTTTTAAGGACTCCCTCCCCAGAATCTGACTTAATTCCGCTCTGTAAGCCTTCGTTATCAGGGCCAGAATAAAGATTCAAGGCATCCAACATGGATACCTTGTTTATGATCTTAGAGTCAGCGTCTGAATTTAAGATCCTTGGTATTCTCTTGTCTACAGCCATTAGTATTTAGGCGCTTGCATAAAGTTCTTACGAATCGTCTTAAGCGCTTCGTCTTTAGTGAAGTTGCTCAATCTAGCGTTAGCCTTTCTTCTTTCGTTATAGTATTCGGCTCTAGCCCTAGCCTTTTCATTAGCGGGTACAGAGGCTTTGCGTTCAATAATCTTGTAGTAGATGTACGATCGAAGCGCTTCTTCAGCGTATACATGCACCTCTGGGTCGAAAGACCTTGCCTCGTCAGCAATGTACTCAAGCACAATCTCTGCGTGTCCGCTATTCGTTTCTATCTCGATTCTGTTTTGATCAAGGTTGAGCCTGTACTCCCCCGCCAGGTGTCCCCCGCCAACGCCGTAAAGATTGCCTATGCCGCCCTGGTAGAGGTAGTTTTCAAATATGTAATGATGTAAATCACCTCCAGTAGCCGAAGAACCACTAGTGGCGGTTTTATCGTCCTCCAAGTCGATTACCTTATTTGAGTTAATGTCTAAGGGACCAGCATTAAAGTCCTGTACGGACTCTGAACCAACAGTGCCCGTTTCATACTTCCTTGAGTAGTTGATGTTTTTGTTGTTGCCGAAAACACGTATAACCCCATCAGAATCAACAATGCCGATCTTAGAAATATCAACGAAATCCTGGGGAAGAGTAACCGTATCGTTAGAGCTAACCGTCAGTTTAATCGATTTAATGCGCTTGCCCAGATCAAAACCAATCTCTCTAATACCTCTCAGCGCAAAGTTTCTGATAGCGGTGTCCGAGGCGTTGCTGGCGTAATCATCACCATCAAGCGTAATAATAAAGTCTTTTATGACCTGACTGAGCTTTACCTTATTGAATGCCATTATTCAGCTGCTTCTTCTTGTGTTGAAAATACAGATACCTGCTGATCCCTAAGCCTAATGCCGATTAGCTTAGCTATCTCCATTACTATTTCATTCAAATAGTGAGGAGGCAACATAAAGTTCCTGGAGCCAGCGGCATCAAAAAGCTCCAGGCTCTCTCCAGTATAGTTGACAACATTGAAGTCATAATAAGGGGGATCTGCACTTATATCGCCATTACTGTCAAACGATGTAGGCTTTGCATAGTATGTCAAGGAGTACGTAAGGATTTCAGGGAACACCTCAATATCAACAGCCGAAATCAAAGCCACAGGGAAACCGCTCGTTGGGTGCGATAAGTTGCTACCAATAATTCTGTCTAGTTTCTCTGGGTCGTATACCAACTCGCAAATAGTCAAAGCTGGCAGGAGGTCAGTAAATTCAGCCTCGACAGATTGCAACGGGGTCACATCCGTTCCGTTTACGTGAAGCGATATAATTTTAGAAAAGTCAGAGGGCTTAGGAATCAGGCTGTTTGAAGCCGCGCCCACCAGCCTTCGATGAAAGAAAGAGAGATCTTCTTGCTTTTGCTTTCTAATAGATTTATCTCTTCCTGGGTCGAAGTTTTGCCTCATGAGGCGCTTCGCGTCCACAAGCTCTGTAAACAGCTCGTTATAGATGTTCATTTGAGCTAGCGCTGCAAAAGAGTTAAACACCTGGGGAGTGATAAACCCCTTCTGCTCTTTGTTCGCTAGATCCTTTAAAGCCGTGTATACTTGCAATACGCTAACCATAAAGCAAATATACGAAAAAGAAATAGGCTGTTATTTTTTGCCGTATAGGTCAAAAAGCTGACGGGCAAGGTTAGCAGCTTCGTTGGGGCCAACATCCCGTGTGATCACTCCAAATCGATTGAGGTACACCTTAGCTGAAATAGAAACACCATTTGATTCGGAAAGAAAGTGAAACTCAAAATCCCCATCTGTCCTGCCTGGAGAGCTAGCCGTCAGAGAAGGATCAAGCTCCGAGGTCTTTGCTGGGATCTTAGCAATTATATCGCCTGTCCTGTCGTGCAAATACATATTGTAATCAGGGTCCCTTCTGATAATGAACACGTTATTCGCGTTGTAATTGATAGAGCTTACATCCACGTCTGGAACGTTTACAGATTTAGTGCCGTCAGTGTCAGTAGTGGAGACGAAAGCTGGATAACCTGTAATTCCTTTGTGTCGTACCGCAAAGGTGTTCCTTACGTTTTTAAACGTGTTATTTGTTGAGCTAAGAACGCCATCGTCTTGAGGCCTGCTGCCAAATCCAAATGACTCACCAGCTAAATCTCCGTACAAAGATCCAATACCATAGTCCCCAGTTGTAGCTATACCGTTTGTATTCATGACGGCGTAGACGGTGTAGTCGTCTGAGACGGTAAGCGCAGCCCCCGCCCTAAAGGTGTTTGAGCTGCCGATGCTTGCGGCTTTCTCTATAAGTGTGGATTCGCCAGCCGTGGTAACAGCAACAGAAACCCCCAGAGATGGGCCTAAATTATATGTAGACCCGCCAGTACCTGCATTAGCCCAAGAGGTAATCGCACTAGTGTTTGTGAAGGCGCTCAAGCCCGCATGATTGTAATCGATAATAGGTTTACTTTCGTTAAAGTAGATGCCGTCAATCGTGTTGGCTGTTTCATGAGTCGAATCCCCTTTTGATAAAGACTTCGTTGCCGTGTTGATAGGCGTTGCAGGAATTACCGACACAACGTCGTCAAGCTCATCCATAACGGCCTCTTTAAATGTGGACTCGTTATTTACCACATCAAACTTCATGATGTTCTTCGGCGTGTCTCTAGACATAAAATTTATCACCGATTCAATCAGGTTTGCCTCTTCGCCTTCTTTGCAGGAAATCGTTATGGTAGCCTTGGGTACCGACTCGCCTTGTATTAAGTTGGATTCGTCAAAGCCGTTGCAGTCTTTGAAGGTAAACACAACCTTCTTCTTTGCTGTTGTTATAAACGTTAGGTTTTCAGATGGTATCGCAATAGTGCTTAGACCAACGCCAGTGTCTGAAAACGACGAGCTGGTCTCTGACTCTGGCTCCCTTCGAAAAAAGAAAAACTTCCTGTCCATGAAACAAATATACGAAACAAAAAAGCCACCCGAAGGTGGCCTTTCTTTATGCTAGGCGTTCAAGCCTCTCTTCTAGAGAGGACAAGACGGAGGCTCCCTTTTCTGTTAAACAGAATCGAGTCATCACATCTAGGTTGTCCTGACCCACAGGCACAGATACGATTAGGCTGTTGGAGTCAAACCAGTAGACCCCGTTGCTCTTTAGATTAATGATCTGATAGTCGGCAGCCTGCTTGATCGTAGCGCGAGCCTGGACTTGAGGTGAGTCAAAGGCTTGGATAAACTCAGAGGGCTTAGACTTTGCAATGCGCAACAGATTAAATCGGATCTCAGAGGTAGGCTGATCGATATTTACGTTAAAGTAAATCGCCACAGGCAGAAGCTCTTCAATGTTTTTCTCTCGGACCATCATGATGGCTTCGTTTTGCAGGAACTCTTTCTTGAGCTCCTGCTCAGCCTCCAGCTTCTTGTTTACCTCTTTGAAAAGATTGCCTCCGTTTGTCATGTTGAGCGGGTGAGCTTCTAAGAACATGCGCAGGTTGGGCTTGGCCTTTGGGACAAAAATGCGCCCATCATTAAATATGATCGCCTCTCTACGAGCGTTTTGGCTTTGCTCATCTACGTAAATAGAAGGCTCGTTAGGGCAGTAGCGAATCTCACGAACGGTGTCCTGGTCCGCGTCGTATACGGTCACTCCTTTTTGAGGGAGTAGAAATACTACGCCAGCATTTTTTGGGATCTCAAACTCTTTGTTCTGATTAACCTGTTCTTTTCTTTTGATAGAGGGCTTCTTTTTAGCTGGGGTAGGAGAAGCTACTTGAGCATCAGGTTGGACTTTTTTAGGCCGTCCAGGAGACTTCTTAGTTTGTGCAGTCATATTGAATTGAATTAGTAGTGCAAATATAACTAAAATAAAAAAGGGGGCCGAAGCCCCCTTTCCGTAATAGTTTATTCAAAGACTTTAAATACAACAGTTACTTCGTAGTCTCCGTTTACAGTAACAACATCGTCCGTGCAAGTAACTCTCGCGTGGAGATCTCTTCCAGTAGAAGAGAATCCAGGAGCAGCTGCAGGGGCGGCGGCATCATCTGCGGAATACTGAAAAGTATAAGTTATATCGGTTCCAGTATTACCCTTCATGTCCAAGATATACCCTTCTGCGATAGTTGATGCTCCATCTGCAATACCATCTACTCCAGTATCAAGAACATCAGTAGCGCCTGCGGTGTAACCAAGAGTAAACTTTACATCCATTGCTGTAGCAAAAGTAGGTGCCTTTAGCTGACGCCAAAAGACATTATCAATCACGCTATTAGCGGGTTGTTCAATTTCAAAATCAACATTACCCGCCTGCGTAAATCCATCTTTCACAATAACTCTACGAGCTACTGTAGCAACGCCTGGACGTGCATGTGAAAATATAGCCATAGTTAAAAGTATTGTGAAGCTTGAGAGGAGGCCCATTGCCTCCCCTCTTACTTCAGGTTAATTATCCCTTGATGAGTACGTGTTGGTTCGCAGCACGAGTCAACAAAGCAACTTCAGAGCGGTAGTGGAACGTAGCAACGTCCTTACCAGCATCACCGTTGTTGTTATGACCCAATACGCCACCACCAGTTACCCAGTGCTCCATCTCACGAGAGTAGCCGTTAGTCGCCTTGAACTTCATCTCCAGAGCTGGAGCCTTCATACCAGAACGAGCATCAGTCACCTGAGTCAATGGACACATAACGCCTTGGAACTTGTTTGAAGCACCCACCAAGGTAGGATCATTCAACAGTTTCCAGTCGTGCTTGTGGAAAGTGTAACCGCCGCGAGTAAACGACTTAAAGCCCAACTTGACAGCCATGTCAGCGTCGTTGTTAAAAGCGCCAAACTGTCCAGCCAAGCCAGCAGTAACACTAGTAGCGATACCAGCAGCCAACATGTCATCAATCGCCAAGTCTTGCTTTCTGTTCAGGTACATAGCGTACTCAGAAGGAGCGCCCTGCTTGTCCAGTTCCAAGATGATGTCATCGAACTCACTAAATGAATCGAGAGGGTTTGCGTTTGCGTTAGAAACGTTGATGCCTCTAGCCTCCAAGGCTGTGATGTACCCCTCGGAGCCAGCGATTCCTGCGTCGTTACTGCCATCATTCAAGGCACCAAACAACAAAGTCATTTCTCTCTTGTCCATGAAGCGCTTACGTGCTTCTTGCTCACCGTACATGAACCATCTGTAATCACCGTTGCCGATGTTTACGTAGCCAACGTTGGTGGCCTGTGATCCAGCAACCTGGAATCTGTCTTTTACGATAGCGTAAGAGTTGATTCTTCTGATCACATCTGGCTGGTCGAAGTTTGTAGGCTGGTCAGTACCCTGAGCGTACATGTTGCCTAACAAGATGAAAGTACCTCCGCTAGAAGTGTCAACTTCAGCAGTCCCTGAACAGTTTTCACCGTCAAGTCTGATAAGGGTGTAGTCGTTAGCAGCGGTAACGCCGTGGTCCTTAACGATCAAGCGAACACCAGTGACGGAATCCATAACGATATCACCTGCCTGCAATACGTTTCCAGTAGGGGTAGAGACAGACGTCTGCGTTCCAGAAGAATCAGTAATGTGAGTCAAGTTAGCTTGTGGCAAGTTAAGCGCGTTAGAAGCAACGGAGATTCCGCTAGTGTAAGCGTATGTCTTGTGACGACGGCCTACCTCGTAGAATTCAACCTGATCAGAAGCACCAGCAGCAGTGATTGCGCCAGTCATCTTCAAGAAACCCGTGATGCCCTGGTCGCCGTATGTCTCGATCAAGAGTTCACTTACGTCGGGCTTACCCAACTCATTTGATGTTGAAGCAGCAGCGTTCAAGAGGTCTCCAAGAGCAGCATACGTGTCTGGAGTAGTTTTAATGCCGTATCCCGCAATATCGGTAGCAGCACCTGTAGTAGTAGCCATAATTTTCTAATTTTTAAATTTTAAAAGTCATCCTTCCCGATGAGCCAGTCATAATGTTTTTTAGCTGCTCAGCGAGAGGATCTGTTTGTTGGTTTTGATTCCCAATAGGAACGGTATCCGTTGAGACATTAGATGCTGTGTCCACAAGTGTTCTTTGTCCGTCACCCAATCCTCTGGTGTAAGCAGACTTAACAATTCTGTCAATGTTGTCAATGACAGCCATGTGAGACGAGAGCAGGTCGTAGTCCCAGCTTCCATCCTCCCCTATATAGGGATCGAAAAACTCGTCGAGACGAGCTTGTTTGTCCTTGAGCTGACTTCTGTAGTTGTCATCCAGATCGAATTCAAAAAGGTTGTTATCACCGAGGTCAAACTCTAGACCTTCAAGGGTGTCAACTTCTTGAACCATGTCTGCAATCCACTCATCATCAATCACGGACTCAACAGCTTCATTTTCGTACTCAGGAGCGGCATACCCTTGTCGGATATCCTCAATGCTCTGTCGAGCCTTGTCTCCGTCCATCTTCATTTGAAGCTTGGCAAGATTGACTTCTTCCTCTGAGTAGAGGTCGGCATCAACCCTGTATTTACTGTTAACGAGCAGGTTGAGCTCATCGTAAGAAAGGTTGGGGTACTCATTCGACATCTGAATGCGAATGGCTGTCATATCATCCATACCTTCTGGATTCAATGACTGGAACCTAAACCAGTCTTCTGGTGCGCGGCCTGTTTCCTCTACAAACCGAGCGATGGCATCGACTCTTTCGTCAACTGCATAATCTTCTTTTTCTGCGTACAAATCATCGAGAGAGGTGATGTCTTCGCCAGTCATCTCGCTGAGGTAATCAAACACAGCCGACTGTAGTTCTTCGTCGCTGTACTCTTCTTGAGCTACGGGTTGTGGTGTGTGTTCTACGGATTCTTGAATCTCTTGAACTGGTTGTTCAAACTGCTGTTGAGGAGCTTCCTCTACAGCTGGTTGCTCGAAAGTTTGAGTAGGCTGTTCTACTGCTGGCTCGGCTACCGCTTGTTCTTGACTCATAGAAGCAGCAAGGTCTTCAGTATTATTGAAGACCTCAAATGCTGCGATGTTTTCTGGGTTGTTGTTTTCCATTTTATTTAATTAATTGTGTTCTATTTATGCCACGTAGCAAACTACGTTAGCGACAGAAGACTCGACATTTGTGAATCTCCCGTACAGCGTTCCCCCAGAAGGGATAGGAAAGCCTGTGGTTTCTGTTGACAGCTCCTTATAGGCGTCAGTCTGATAAGTATAAATACTGCCAGTAATGTCAACCGTAACTGCGTCGTCAGTAGGATTGTAAATAGCAAAAACATGCCCCCCGTTAGTCAACGTGAGATCGTTAGTCCCGTCGAGGATGTACATGTTTCTTGGTAAGGCTTCTGATGGATGTGCCATGTCTTATTTATTATGATGCTCCCCCAGCCCCAGTGAAAGGAGCTGCTGAGTTGTCGTTACCGAATACGCCGTACTCGACCATTGTGTCTGGTTTTGTAGCATAGACCGCGTAAGCCTTATCCACTGCAACTGGGATAAAAGCAAACTCGCCGCCTCCAATCTTGGCTACAAGATCATCGCCACTAGCACTGTCGTTATACACATAAACGTACTGCTCGATATCGGTATGCAGATTCTTTACATACAGGTACGCTCTTTGATTGCACTGATCTGCCGCGTAAATACGCAAGGAAGTAGCGTCATGAGTAATACCATTTACTTTAGCTCTAATCAGAGAACCAGAATCACAGGTAAGGTTGGCTACCGTCGTCAAGGCCAACGCACTCGTAAGCACGTCAGCACTATTTAGGCTGAGTGAGGCGCGTACTGTTGCCATTATTGACTAATTGCGAGGTACTCTATTACAATTCCAGTGTGGACGCTTGGAGTGACGTAAATGTCAGATCCAGACTTGGTTCCTTCAACGCTCGTAGCAACAGTTATGTCTCCATTTCCCGCCGTAGTAGCTACGATTTCGGTTGCGCCAATCTCCAGGTCTGCTCTGCTAGACCTAGATACAAACGTAACGACAGAACCAGAAACGCTAGTAACCCAGTTAGGATATTGAGCAGCATCAAGCTGAGCTGCAATATTATCCGTAACGCTGTCGGCACACACAATGGTAACGCCATCGAATACTACCGTATCACCAGCCGCCCAAGTGTTACCTAGGGTAGCCGTAAATGTTTCTTTGGTTCCGCTTACTGCGTTCCAAGGAAAAAACGTCCAATCACCAGCGTAGAGTCTACCGATCTCAACCAAGGCATCTTCCCCAGCTACTTGGGCTCTATCTCCAGTCAGATATAATGTGAGGTATTCTGTCGCTGAAGTAGAGTTGTTTTTAATGTAGATTTTGTTAGCGCCGTTATCGGTAAAATCATCAGCTCTAAAAAGAACGGTCGAATCAATAGTTGAAGAGCTAGGAAAAGAAAGGGTCTTTCTAGCTACGCCAGTCGTTTGATCCAAGCCAGTTAACTCTCCAGCTTTGGTTAGTGTCGCTGTGCTGGACAACGCAAGAGCGTCACCAGTCAGGTCAGCGCTCGAAAGTGTAATTGTTGCAGTGGTTGTAGCCATTATTCTTAGTTATATGAATGCAAATATAAGCATTATTTTTTCTTGCCTTTACCAGCTCTGATCTTAGCTGCTTCCTTCTTGCCGAAGTCGCTCTTTACCCTAGCCATGGCCCAAGCGTGTTGAGATACCTTCGGTCTGTTACCAGAAGACATGTATGCTGCCAAGCCTCTGCGGTACACTTCTTTCTGAGGTCCGCTGAGTCCAGCCATACCACCCTTCTTGTACGTCTTCATTTTGCCGCCCGCCTGAAACACCTTTCGGCCCTTCAAAATGTCAGCCTGAGTGACCTTACCGTCACCAGTCAAATCAGGGAACTTACCTCCCTTCTTCATCATCATGGGCTTCTTAAGTATGCCACCTCCTGGCATTTTTTTTGTTTTCATAGGTTTCATATCTTATCTCTTTGCTTCATGAGTTGATCTAAGTTCTTTGGGTATGGCTTACCCTTCTTGTATATAGCCGCAATCCTTTTGATTAAGGCGGCGCGTCGCTTAGGATCTTTACTTCCAGCTAAATACTTTTTGTTGATCTTCACGATTTAGGGTGATTAGCTTGCTTAAACTTAGCCTGTTTTATTGCACCTGGGTGGGGCTTGTAGTCGCCCTTCATCAGATAGTATCTACCCTGTTCTTCCATCCAGTGAAACCCTTTGGGGGGATCTACCATAACGGACTTATTAGAAATAGAAAGCTTTGGGACTTTGCCGCCCTTCTTGTACTTAACAGTCTTCATTACCACTTTACTTTGTTGGCCCAGTAGGCCGCGCTGGTCTTACCCTTAGCGATGTTCTTTCTGTGCCTGGCCTTGAATGACTTGCGCTTAGCTTTCATGCGAGCGCTCTCTCCAGCCTTTGGCTTACCAGCGGTGCTAGCCCCTCTCTCTCCGAAGCGGATTATCTTTATTTTGCCTCCGTCTCGTACTGCTACGATATGAGACTTCTTCCCGCTTGAAGATCGCTTAGGCTTGTTCAACCCAGAAAGTCCAAATCGCTTGAGTTTTTTCTTTACATCTTCAGCCATTTAGCAAAGATAATAAAAACAAAATCAGTCAAATCTACCCTTCAGCGCGTTGTAGTTTTGAGCTAATGATGTCGTTCAGTCTATATCAATTTGCCATTCGATAGCACTAAGAGTATCCAGTATTTCCGAACCAGTGTATTCAACGGACTTAGTTGTTAATGCGCTTACGCTTGCGGGCATTTGACCTTCGTACTTCACAAATGTCTTTGTGTTGTCTACGTTTCTGCGCAAGGTGTTTTCTGAGTCTTCCAAAACCTCAGTGAAATTAATTACGCTCACTTCGTTTGTGCCGAATATTACGTAAGTTCTATTGTCGTTAATCATAACCCGAAGCGGCTTTTTGTTGCGTTGTAATTCTGCGTGACCTCGGTACTGCTCAAAACTTTGTCGTAGAAGAAAAAAGCTCCGATGTCGCCTTCTAAAAAAGTGCTAATTGTGTCATCCCGCGCATTCGCAGCGCCTATAGCTGGGTTACGCTCACTGGGGTTGTTTACGTAATTTAAACGAAGCTGTTGACGGTTGCCTTGCCTGTAAGATACCGTTTTGCTTACGCCATCAACGTAAGCGGTCATAACTGGGTATGAGCTGTTTATGTATGATATGCTGACGTTGTGCCAGTTGCCGTCATTGCTACCACAAGGGAATCCCGCTATCATTGTCCTTAAGTTACTCCCATTCCCGTATGGGCCTTCGTCACGCAAGAAAAGCCGTGTATGGCCGCTTTGCGCTGACGTGCCGTTGTTATTCAAAAGAACTGTGAGGGCCTCGCTGTAATAGTTGGCCGCGCCCGTGTCTCCTGACGCTACCCCAAATACAGTCCCGTATCCAGTCATTGTATGTTTAATCCAGTAGCTTATAGTGAACTCGCCCATATGCGTGTACACGTCGTCCATGTCCACTAACCCGTAGTCGTCTGTGCCGTCGAACTGTAAGGCGCCGCCGTCGCTTGAGGTAAATCCTACACTATTATGTAGCGTGGTGTCGTATGTGCTTTGTAAATCGTTTACAGATGTGCCGCTTCCGCTATAACAGCTAGTGTTACTGAAATCGTATTGTAAAATTAAACCGCTCGTCACAATCGCAGGCGCAGAGCTTGGCGCATCTTGCCCGTTAAGCTTCGCAATACTCGCCTTCGCAACGCCATCAAGATTGGCGACATTAGTGAACGCTATGCCGTTGATTTTATCGATTGCCATTACGCAAGCTCGATAAAGTCGTTCGACGGGTTAAACCAAATTTGACCGTTGGTGCTATCAAGGCAATAACCAACCACGCGAACGATGTCGCCCGTGCCTGAAGGTGCTGTACCTGTTATGTCGCCTGCGGTAGTTGATACATATAGTTCGTCTCCAATGGTTCCTGGATCATGATCAAGCGTATACATACCGCGTAGCAACATACCGTCTGCATCAGGATCAGTGCCTAAAGCAATAGCCAACAACACACCGCCAGCCGTCCCCGTAGCGTCTGCGTCCGCTGCAGCCCAGGTTCCGCTCGACGTGTAGTAACAAAGCTCCCCTTGTGTGGTTGAGCCAGTTCCAATCTTTACTATGTCGCCATTGCTGGCGTGATTGGTATTACCAGTCTTTGCAAAAAGTACATTTTTTCCATTTGTGTCTAAGTCACCCCCAAGCTGAGGGGTAGTGTCCTCAACCACATTTGAGATTCCACTACCGCTACCATCAACCAGCTCAACAGCGTTTCCTGCTGAGTTAACCTTTAAAAATTTGCTCGCCGTAAACGAGCTAGGAGTATCATTAAGGGCCAAAAAAGTCGTAACACCCGATCCGCTAGCGGCAAAAGAAAGAGTTCCTGAGCCGTTAGTGGTAAGCACCTGTCCGTTGCTGCCGTCAGAACTAGGAAACGTCAGACCCATAAGGCTCAAGGATCCACCACCAACTTGTATTTCAGCAGCAGAGGGGACCCCAGAAGAATCAGACACAGAGAACGTGCCGCCGTTCGGGTCGATGGTTAAGTCATCGCCGTTTTGATCGTAGGTCCTGTTGCCGTCTGCGGTTATATTGGTGTTGCCGAGATTAGTGTTCGTGTTTACGGTTTGCGCAACCCAGTCTAAGTTACCGTTAGCATCAGTTTTAAGCACTTTGTTAGCATCACCAGCCTCCACATTTGGGGGAAGCGTCAAGGTATAGCTACCGCCAAAAGCGCTGTGCGCTGGAGCCTGTATTGTTATACCATGAGTATTTGCTTCGCAGTTTAAAACGACAGCACCAGAATTAGTATTACCTCTAACCTCTATTTTTCCAGTTCCGTTGGCAGCCAACAGAACATTACCGTTAGTATCTGTGGAGCTTATCGTGTTTGCGTTGACATTAATGTTATCAACCTGAATGCTGTCACTAAATGTTTTTGCCCCGCTAAAGGTTTGAGTGCCAGAAAGGTGAGCTGTATCAGCATCCAGATACGCGCTAGCTATAGCGGTACCCTGCCAAGTACCAGTGCCTATAGTTCCAACTGTCGTTATGTTTGATGTGCCCGAAAACGTAGATATAGCTGTGTTCTCTACGTTATTGAGAGAGAGGTCTGATTTAACCTCAGCGATGCTTCTACCCTCTATTGTATTTGCGTCTGTAAACTTGGCAAAGTCATTGTCAACTGGGGTTCCAGTAGTGTCTACCGTACCAGTATTTGTTGTGTATCCAGCACCGTTGGTTATTGCGTTGTTGTTTAGCGAGATATCTGCTGTTCCGTCAAATGAAACACCAGCGATGTTTCTAGCAGTAGCCAAGGCTGTTGCAGTAGCAGCATTACCTGTTGTGCTTGCGTTGATTTGTGCAAACCTGTCGTTAATAGCAGCAGCTGACATCAAGTGGTTGTCTGAATCAACAAACTCACCCCCAAGGTCAATATCGTCAACCGAGTGACCGCCCAAAACCAAACTAGCAACAGTAGCCGCACCTGTATCTAGTGTGCTCGAACCGTTGTCTATGTTGCCAAAACCAGAAGATATACTTCCGCTAGACAAAGCCCCCACGGTTGTTATTGCAAGGCCATTTATGTCAGCCTGGGTTTGATCTGCGGTTGCCCCCGCCTCAATACCATCTAGTTTATCGTGATGCGCAACCGTCATTACACCCGCAATAGATGCTGATGCTTCAGCTATTACCACGTTATCTCCATCAGAAGAATTAATAGTAATCTGTGAGGCGTGTGTTGTTGCTGTTAAGTTGGTGGATACGTTAGTGTTTTTAGCGTTATTTGCTGTGTGTTCATCAAATATTGCTTTAGACATTACACCACTGGCAGATGTGGTGGCTATAGGTATAACAGCGTCAGTTCCATCAGAGGACGTAATGGTTCTAGCCCCAGTTGTTCCAGTTATGCCTAAGTTGGTTGTCACATTGGTGACCTTGGCTGTATTGGCGTCTATCTCAGCAAGTAAAGTATTGTC
>Ga0181402_1000237_pt1 | contig 20737 bp, 11 predicted proteins | sample 25SPOviralmetaG_FD_130131 | JGI IMG/M metagenome (GOLD analysis project Ga0181402, IMG submission 130131) | Marine viral communities from the oligotrophic San Pedro Time Series (SPOT) site, San Pedro Channel, CA, USA - 25 SPOT_SRF_2011-08-17 | ecosystem: Environmental > Aquatic > Marine > Strait...
AAACGACGGTAAACTCTACATGAAAACTACTGAAGGTAGTTTAGATAGTGTCATACAAGTCGGTACTGCAACAGATTCTTATTTTAAAATTCGTAAGAGTGTCACTCAAACTTTAACAGTTACTGTAGCTTCTAAAACATCTGATCATGCTTATACTGGAACTGGTTCTAGTTCAGGTTATGTTATTAATGGTATTGAATCACCACATTTAGTACTAGTGCCTGGTAATACATATAAGTTTGATCAATCAGATAGTTCTAACTCTGGTCATCCATTAAGATTTTATTACGAAGCAGACAAAACTACTGCATACACTACTGGTATTACTACATCTGGTACTCCTGGTAATTCAGGTGCTCACACAACAATTGTTCCTACTAGTACTACTCCAGTTGCGTTATACTACCAATGCACAGCTCATGGATATATGGGTAATGTTGCCAGCTTTAATACTAGAAACTTAACAGGATTTGATACTGATGATTTATCAGTTGGATCTACAAATTTATATTTTACTAATGCGTTAGCTAGAGCAGCTATAAGTGCCGGTGCTGGTATATCTTATAATAGTACTACAGGTGTTATTAGTAATACACAAACTCAATATAATAATTCAGATGCTAGGTCAGCAATATCAGTTACTGATGCTGGCGGAGATGGCTCACTAACGTATAATTCAACTACAGGAGTTATAACATATACTGGTCCAAGTGCTTCTGAAGTTCAAGCACATATTTCTGGAGGTACTGGTGTAACAGTATCTTCTGGTCAAATAAGCATTGGCCAAGTAGTAGCTACTACAAGTAATGTTCAATTTAACGATTTACAAGTAGATGGTAATGCAACAGTTACTGGTAACTTAACTGTTAATGGAACAAGCACAACTTTAAATGTTGCAACATTAGATGTAGAAGATTTAAATATAACAGTTGCTAAATCAGCAACCACAAGTGCTGCAACTGATGGTGCAGGACTTACATTTGGTGCTTGGTCTTCAGGTACTATACCTACATTTACATGGGACCATGCAAACAATAGATTTGCAATGAATAAAGCTCTTGCAGCTAACTTAGTTGGTAATGTTACAGGGGCATTAACAGGTAATGCTGACACTGCAACTGCATTAGCTACAGCAAGAAATATATCAGGAGTTTCTTTTGATGGAACCTCAGATATTACTCTTAACACTTCTGGAATAACAGAAAATACTAATCTATATTATACCAATGCTCGAGCAGATGCTAGAATTGCAGCGGCAAGTATAGACGATTTATCAGATGTTGATACTACTACATCTGCTCCAAGTTCTGGTGAAATTCTAAAATGGGATGGGAGTAATTGGGTTCCTGGTACAGATTTATCTGGTGCAGCTAATCAAAACTTATTTGAAACTATTGCGGTATCAGGCCAATCTGACATTGTGGCTGATGGAGTATCTGATACTCTTACATTTGTAGCCGGTTCTGGTATTCAATTAACTACTAATGCTTCAACAGATACTCTTACAATTACATCTACTGCAACTGGATCAGTAACAGAAGCGTTTAAGACTATTTCAGTTTCAGGTCAATCAGATGTTGTAGCAGATAGTGCAACTGATACTCTTACTTTAGTTGCTGGTAACAACATGACTCTTACCACAAATGCAAGTGGTGATTCTATTACCTTTGCATCTTCGGGTAGTGGAGGCGGAGGATCTGCGGCTTCAGCAGATATAAGGAAGGTATTTAAATATACTACAACTGGTAGTACAACAGCATTTAGTGGATCAGATGATAATTCAAATACATTAAGCTATACACTTGGTGCAGCTGATGTTTATCTAAATGGTATTAAACAAGAACTTACAACTGACTATGCAGAAACAAATACTTCTACAATTACATTTGTAAATGCTATTGCTTCAGGTAACGTAATAGAAATTATTGCTTATTATAGAACCATAGGAACTGGTAACTCTGTAGTAAATCAATATACTGGTGATGGTACCACAGATGCATTCACACTTACAACAGCGCCTGTTTCAGAAAATAATCTATTAGTTTATATTGATGGTGTATATCAACAGAAGACAGACTATACAACATCTGGTACAACATTAACAATGGACACAGCTCCGGCTAGTGGAGCAGTTATAGAAACTGTAGCAATGGTTGGTGCTATTACAGCTCAACAAGATTTAACATTAACTGGTGAATTAGATGTAGTTACATTGGATGTTTCTGGTAATGGAGACATTGATGGTAATCTATTCGTTGGTGGTAACTTACATTTAGATGGTAATAATCAGGAATTAAGATTTTATGAAGGGTCTAACTATGTAGGATTTGAAGCTCCTGCTTTGAGTGGAGATCAAATCTGGGTATTACCAGATGGAGATGGAACAGCGGGATATGCTCTTAAGACTGATGGTTCAGGAAACTTAAGTTGGGGACTTGCTGGAGATAATGCATTTAAAACAATTGCAGTATCAGGTCAATCAGATGTCGTAGCAGATACTACTGCAGATACATTAACTCTTGCTGCCGGTGCAGGTATAGCATTAACAACTAATGCCGGCACTGATACTATCACAATTACAAATAATCAGTTAGGTGCTAACGCATTTGGTAATATTGCAGTAAGTGGGCAAACCACGGTTGCTGCAGATTCTACTAATGACACATTAACATTAGAAGCTGGTGCAGGTATTGTATTAACTAATGATGCTACAAACGATAAGATTACAATTGCTGGCGGATCAGGTTCAGTATTTACAACTGATTTCTTTACAGCTTCTGGTTCTGGTTCAGCTTTATTAACTTACACTTTAACTGAAACACCATCTTCAGAAAATGAATTAATATGTTTTATTGAAGGTGTATATCAGAATAAAAATTCATACGCACTTACTGGTAATTCATTAGTATTTGATTCCGGTATTGTTTCTGGTCAAGAAGTTGTAGTACACCATATTGGTGCTGGAGTAGTTGGAACATCTCCTACTATTCATACTGAAACTGGTAACGGAACTGCATACCAATATACATTACCATTTACACCACCAAATGAAAACTACTTACAAGTATTTTGGGACGGTGTATATCAGAATCATGATCAATACACAGTAAGTGGTACTACATTAGATTTTGGATCTAGCAATGTACCACCAAACACAACAGCAATTGAAGTTGTTATTCCAAGTGTAAATGGAATAGGAACGCCAAGTGATGGAACAGTAACACCAGCTAAATTAAGTACAGGCGGACCATCATGGGATGGTAATTCAAACTTTATACTTGGAAGTTCATATTTAAGATCAGATAGTACTTCAGTTAGTTCAACAAGTGCAACAACAATTGCTACTCATGCTATTGCTACATATAGATCAGTTAAATATAATGTGCAAGTTACTCAAGGTAGTAGTTATCATTCAACAGAAATAAATGTTCTTCATGATGGAACTACAGCTCATATAACAGAATATGGATCTGTATTTAGTGGTTCTTCTTTAGCAACCTTTGATGCGGTTATATCAAGTGGTAATTTATTGTTGCAAGTAACTATGGGAAGTTCATCTTCTACAACAATTAAGGTAATGTCTACAGCAACATCTGTATAAATAGTATTATAATATAAACCTTGGAGAGTGAAAAGGTAAATGGCAAATAAAAATTTCGAAGTAAAGAATGGCTTATCAGTCGGTGGAACAGAACGTATCTCATCGGCCGGAGCATTTTCAGGCTCATTATCAAGTAGTGTTACAGCTACTACACAATCTGCTGCAGACAGCTCTACTAAAATAGCAACGACAGCTTATACAGATGCTGCAATCACTGCATTAATTGGTGGAGCTCCAAGCGCATTAAATGACCTTAATGAATTGGCAGCTGCAATTGCAAGCGATGCAAATTATTCTACTACTATTACTACAGCATTAGCAACTAAACTCCCTCTTGCTGGTGGTACTCTTACCGGCACTCTTAACGTCACTGGTGATGGCGAAGATGTAATAATCAATTCAGCTGATTACGAACTAATGTTATTGGGTAATAGAGGTGCTTCAGGCTCTAATTTAGACCAAGCGTATCTCCGTATGAAATCGGAAGGAACCAATACAATAATCCTAGATACAAGTGGTGCTACATTTTTTAATGGTGGAAATGTTGGCATCAAAATGGCAAACACAAATGACCTGCCACAACAAACGTTACATGTCGGAGGTAGTGGAGCAAGTATTTATCTAGGCGATAACTCAGCAGATACAAACTTTATTCATACAGGTGGTTTCTTATCACTTACATCAGACTCAGATGTTTATATTGTTTGTGACGCCAATGAAACAAGTAATAGTCCTGCAGGTAATGGATCTATTGTTTTTGGTGGTGGTTCAAGTACAAACACAGATAGTAATCTTAACTTTACAGAAGCAGAATTTGGAAATAACGGAGCAGGTAGAGTTGAATACGGTAGATTCCATACGAATGGTAATTTTGGCGTAGGCTCAAACAATCCAATAGCTAAAGTTCATATTAAAGAAAGCGCTAGCGGGCAAGGCTCAATAAGTTCTAATTTTGACCAGTTGTTGCTAGAAAGTAGCGCTCATACAGGAATGAGCATATTTTCTGGTACAACAAGCGATGGTGCGATTTATTTTGGTGATTCAGGCTCTACTGATATCGGTCAAATTAAATATAAGCACAATGGCGATGTTATGGCGTTCACAACGGCAGGCGCAGAGCAACTTACTTTATATCAAATACAAAATGGTGGTATTACAGAGGGCTATCTAAAATTAGCAAGCATTGATTCAGCGACTCTAATAATTAACGCTGATACAGATAATACTGAAGAAGATGGCGTACCAACACTAGACTTTAAAATGGACGGAGCAGTAACTCGTCTTAAAGTGGGTGTTGGGGATGATAATAACCCATATATAAGTACACAATCAGACATTGCGTTACCTCTCATTATTAAAACTGGTACATCAGGAAACAATAGAGTTTATATAGATGATACAGGCATGCAAATCTCTGACGGAACTGCCGCCGCTCCAGACCATATATTCCAACTTGTACATGAAGGAACTCCTGTTAATGACAGAACTTTTATATCAATAAAAAATGGTACAAATGTTAGTGATACTAGTGTAGCAGAAAGTCATATTGACTTTGAGTTTTTTGATGCGAACAGCAACGAATTCCCACAAACAAGAATTTCATCTGGCCCTGGACATTATCCTAATCAGGATGCTAATAGTCAATTACTAGAGGGTTCAGGATATATAGCACTTTGTACAAATACTGCGTCAACTGCCAATGCAACAGAAGTAGACCCAGCTCCTGCACTAGTTGCAAGAGGTGATGGTGGAGTACAAGTTGCGTATGATGGTACAAATGATAGATCAGGATATTTCTATGCAGGTAAAGATTGGGGAGCAACTAACCATAGAATAAATAGAAACGTAACTCAAGGTTCACATGTTTTAGTTGTTTCTGCTTATGGAGGCTCAGGAATTGGTGCAGATACAGCGCTATTTTTTGGTTGCGCTGCTGGAGGTAGAAATAGTGCTGGTACTGGTATGGCTGTTGAAAAGAATAGTTCAACATCTAGGTCTATAAATGCTGCTGGAACTATAAATGCAAGTGGTAGTGACTATGCTGAATATGTTAAAAAATCAGATGCATGTGGAACAATTGCAAAAGGCGATATTTGTGGCATAGATGTAAATAGTAAGTTAACAGATAAATGGTCAGAAGCACATTCATTTGTAGTAAAATCAACAGACCCATCTTATGTTGGTGGAGATACTTGGGGTACTCTTGAAAAACCAGAGCTTACAAGAAGAGGTTACGCAGATCCTGAAAACCCAGGACCTGAAACAGAAGAAGAATATACTGCTAGAGTAGCTCAATATGAAACTGATTTAGCTGCTTTTGAAATTGCATTAGAAGCAAAAAGAGTTAAATATGATAGAATAGCATTTAGTGGACAAGTACCTTGTAACTTAATAGGTGCAAATGTAGGAGACTACATAATTCCAAAAGAAGGAACATCAGATGCAATAACTGGAGAAGCAGTTTCTTCTCCAACATTTGAACAATATCAAAAGGCTGTTGGTAAAGTATGGAAAGTACTAGACAATGGAAACGCTTGGATATCAGTAAAAATAGGATAAATGGGATATAAATAAGTAATATGTCAAATACAAAAGTAACACAACATGTCATAGCAAATAATGCAATTACTGCTGATCAATTAGCTTCAGCCGCGGTTACTGATGCCAAGTTACATAGCACTTTAGATTTATCTAGTAAAACTTTAACATTACCAGCAACTGCTATTCCAAGTGCTTCAACAGCAACAACGCAAGCAGCTTCTGATAATAGTACTAAACTAGCTACAACTGCTTATGTTACTACCGCCATTGGTAATTTAGTTGATTCAGCTCCTACAGCATTAGATACTTTAAATGAATTAGCAGCAGCTCTTGGAGATGACGCAAACTTCTCAGGAACAATTACAACATCACTTGCAAGTAAGTTACCACTAGCTGGTGGTACAATGACAGGTAATATAGTACTGAGTGGTGCACCAACCAGTGGACTACACCCAGCGACTAAAACATATACAGATACAGCAGATGCTTTAAAATTAAATCTATCAGGTGGAACACTTACAGGTGATTTAATATTAAATACAACTACTGCTTTAAAAATACCAGTTGGTACAACAGGACAAAGACCAAGTGCTGCAACCGGACAAATTAGATGGAATACAACTGATGGCGCTATTGAAGTTTATAATGGAACTGCTTGGACAGCAGTTGGAACAGGTTCATCAAATAAAGTATTAGATACATTTACTGGAGATAATAGTACTACAACATTTACATTATCAATAACACCAGCAAATGAAGATGCTATCATGGTATTTATTGATGGTGCATATCAAGAGAAAGGAGATTATGTACTAACTAATAATTCATTAGCACTTGGTACAGCTCCACTTTCTGGAGAAAAGATTGCAGTACATACAACTACCGCTGCTATTCATGATGGAACTACTGCTCTTAATCAGGCGTTTACTGGTGATGGAAGTACTACAGATTTTACGTTAAGTCAAGATCCTAAATCAGAAAACAATACACAGATTTATATCAATGGTGTATATCAACAGAAGACAGATTATACTGTCACTGGGACAACTCTAGCATTTGATACTGCACCAGATACAGGTGATATTATTGAAGTTAATATGTTTACTGTTGCTACACTTGGTAATACTGATACTGTAAATGAAGGTGTAAGTAATCTTTATCATACAACGGCAAGAGCTAGAGGAGCTATAAGCGTAAGCGGAAATGCAATATCGTATAATAGTTCAACAGGTGTTATAACATCAGCTTATGAAGAAAGTCCAACATTTACTGGTAACGTGAATATTACTGGTGATTTGGATGTTGGAGCCGCTGATAGCAATAATGCTGTTATGAAATTATCAGCTAATACTGGTAATTGGGTATTTACCAATGTTCAATCAAATAGAAATTTAGAGATTTCTGATTCGGATGGGACAGGAACAGTATTAACTATAGACACATCTGGCAACGTCGGTATCGGAACATCTACTCCAACATATCTTTTAGATATGGAGTCTACTACTACAGGTTTGACTCATAATTTAAAACTTAACAAAAGCTCAACTACTGGTGATTATGCAGAAATTGCGTTTCAACTTTGGGACGGAGCAGGGACAGGTTTAAATACTTTTGGAGGTTCCGGAGACTCTAGACCAAGTGTTGTATTAAGAGCTGTAAACGAAGCTACTAATAGTGCAGCAGGTGCTTTTGTTGTAGGTACATTCACTGGGGGTGCAAGTAACTCCACTTTAACTGAAAAGTTTAGAATAGCCAGTGACGGCAACGTTGGTATTGGTGCTGCTGCAGTAAACCGAAAGCTAGAAATCGCTGGAAACAATAACGGTGGAGCAAAAGCAAACTATATTCGCATTACAGATACTGACACTTCAGCAACTTTGGACAATCAGCAAGGCGGTATAGAGTTTTACACAAACGATAACACACCAGGAATTGCTGCAAGTTTAGAAGTAGTATATGCGGGTTCTGGCGGTGGCGGGGAAATTACCCTTAATACGGCGGCTCACAGCAGTGCGGGTGTTTTGGAAGCCATGCGAATCGATGCATCAGGAAACGTTGGTATCGGGACAAATAATCCATACTCTAAGCTTACTGTAGCTAATACAGGAGCAGGCGACGGAAGTAACATCGCAGATTTTATAGGCTCTGATACAAATCAAAGACTCATTATAACTAATTTCTTATGTGGCTCAAATGAAGACAGAGTAGGTTTCATTTGGGAAAACCAAGGTGTTGCGTTATGGCGTAACTGGATGGATGATAATGGTAATTTGAGATTGAAATCAAGTAATCCATCAAGCAGTACTGATGGAAAAAGAATTGTAACAACAGAATCTGACATCGGCCGTACAATAATTGATAGTTTCAGTATTGGTAATGTCGCTTCAACTTCAGGTGATTTCCAAGGAGGAGCTGGAGTCGCAAGCGCAGGAATACAAAAATTCAATTTTTCAATACAGGGTGACAACACTTGGCGCACAGTCCTTACAAATGTTCATGATTGCTCATTTGAAATGTCAGCGACAGTTGGAGATGCTGCCTCTAGAGATAATGCAGGTTATTCTGGTACTATAACTTCTCCAGCTTATGGTGTTAGTGCCTTTAACAATATATACTATCACAATGGTGGTTGGAATACTGGTGTTTTTGAATTTAGAGTCAATTCTGCTGGAATTGATTATGATATACAATGTCGATTTAGTAGTCACTATTCTACAACAAATGTTGCATCAGGATTTTTAATGTTTAAGAGGTTATACTAATGGCTAAAACAGCAACGGTTACAAGTTATCAAGAAGATTTTGATAATAGTCAAATGATAGATTGCCCTGCAGATATTATTGCAGCAAATGACATGATGAATGAAGGAGATCAAATTAATGAAATTCTCTTAACTCATCCGCTGCCTTACAAAGTAGAATATTTAACAGATGGAAGTGCTTCAGGCCAAGAGTATTTTAAGACACAAGAAGAAGCAGAAGAAGCTAAAACTAATTGGTTAGAAACATAATAGGATATAAGTAGTATGGCAACTAAAGTAAAAACAGGTGTAATCGATTCAGGCGCAATTACTAGTGCACTAATTACTGATGCTAGTATAACAGCTGACGATTTACATACTACACTAGATCTTACTGGAAAAACTGTAACAGTAGCTACTGCATCGGCATCAGATAATGATACATCCGTTGCAAGTACTGCCTATGTAACTACAGCCATTGCGAATTTAGCAGACTCAGCTCCATCTACTTTAAATACTTTAAATGAATTAGCTGCCGCTTTAGGCGACGATGCAAACTTTAGTACAACAGTCACAAATAGTATTGCTACTAAACTACCACTTGCTGGCGGAACAATGAGTGGTGGATTAAATATACATACATCAACATCACAAGGGTTGATAGTAAGAACTACAGCAAATGAAGAGCCATTCATTGCGCTACAAAGAAATAGCGCAAATAACGGTGTTGCTGTTTTAAGAAGTTTAAATGGTGGAAGCTTAGCTATCGATACAGGAGCAACTGGTGCGGGCCAAACCACTGCACTTACTATTGACTCAAGTCAAGTAGCTCACTTCGAAGGTAATATATATGCAGCAAATAGTATATATGTAGGAGATGATGTAAGGTTAAGTTCAGATGGTTCCGGTGAACTCGGCATTGGTTATGGCCAAACAGCAACAAGTAATAGATTTTCAGTATACAATAACACCACAACAGCATTTCAAGTAAAGCCTGATGGTCGCGTAAATGTACCAGGTGAATTTAATGTAGGAACTACTTCAGGAACAAATAGTAGTAAGTTAAGAGTTCATGGAAAGATTGTTGCTGGAGATGTTGGTTCAACAACCGGTGATGTTCTATTAGAAGGATACTACGGCAATGGTGCTACTGTTGTAATAGGTTCAGAGAGATCAAGTGGTGGTATGTTCCTTGGATACGGTGTGCAGCCTAGTACTACAACTCAAGGCCAATTAATTTCATCAACTCCCGCAGCTTTGACTCAGGGTGCATATGTATTGTCAGATCAACACAAATGGTACACCACTGTTACGGGTGCTGCAGTAGCTGTAGGCAGCCAGGTAACAGGTGCCGTAGAGGCCATGAGACTTACAAACAATGGCCTCCTGGGTGTTGGAATAGATAGTCCTGCTTTTAGATTGCATGCATACCATCCTACTACTAACGTGATAGCAAGATTTGAGAGTGGTGACAACCAAGTATGGATAGACCTACATGATGATGGAAGCGGCAATTATGGCGCGTTGTTAGGACATGATTCTGACAATAATATTTTATTTCGTGTGGCTGATGCTTCTGTAAATGACAAACTTATATTAGACCCATCTGGAAACCTTACAATTAAAGGTCAATTAGAGCTAATAGATGGAAACAACTATATCGTAGCCGACCAAAGTACTGCTACAAGAATAAAGTTTTATCTGAATAACACTGTTGCAGGAGAATGGAAAAGAACGGGAAGCGGTGGCTCTATTAGACCAAATCAATACTCTTCTGGTAATACATCCGCTAATCTTCCTGCACTTGCTTCATACGATGATGAAGACACAGGTGTATTCTTCCCTGAAGCAGACAAAGTAGGCTTTGCAGCAGGTGGTAATAATATATTTACTGTTAAGAATACAGGTCAAATTGAAGCTCGTGGTGAAGTTACAGGAACAAGAATTGTTGCATCAGTGCAAAATATGTTTCATATAGGGGCTGAAAAATCAGAACACCCTATGATAACTGGAACAGGGAGAACATATGTAGATGGAGGTTCTTCCAATTATGCAGGATATCAATTTGGGACTGAAAACTTCTTTCCTCCTGTATTTATACCATATTCACCAAATCAGGTTTATAGAATTAGTGCATCACTTTATCAACTTACAGGTAGTACCGCTTCTAGTGGAGCAAGTTCTAGACATTACTTTGGTCTAGCGGGATATGATGAAAACTTTAATTTTATACAAGCTGATGGTATAGGAACGTATCAGTATATCCTTGGGTCTAATTTTACTTTAGGTACAGGTAGTACGCAGGAAATGGACGTAACTATGAAAGGCTGGCAAGGCTCAGGTGGCACTAATGGTAACAAAATGGACCAAGGGACTGTCTACATTAGACCTTTGGCACTGATTAATTATCAAAGCGGAGGTGCTACGGCAGTCTTGACAGGTTTTACTATTATGCCTGCTGGCACAGTTGCAGATAACGATTCGAATGCGGGAACAAATTACTAATGAATATTTCAGATATAACATATACCTATACGATAGATAAAGCTTTTAAAAACTCTACTACTGGAATGATAGATGAAGTTGTATACACTTATAGCGGAACTGCAAGCGGAGAGACTGCAAAAATAGCGCATAACAAACAAAGATTAGCAGCATCAGACCCTTCATCTGATAACTTTATAGATATAGCAAGTCTTACACAAGAGCAGGTTATCGATTGGATAGATGAATCTATATCAGAGGTTATTACTTTTGATATAGAAGCAATGAGAGTAACGGGTAAAGTTGGACATTTAGAAGACGATGACCCAAAACATCCTGCAAATCAAGACTTATCAAACTTTAGGCATAGCTCGCGAAAAGAACAAATGCAAGAGACAATACGTCTAACAATAGAAAAAAAATTAGACGATAAAAATAATTCTTCTGGACGAGAAGAACATATTTTTTAATATAGGACATAAATAGTAATATGGCATTCCATGGGCAACTGCAGAACAATAGGATATAAATAGTAATATGGCATTTTCAAAAGCAAGAAGATTATCAGATTTCATAGCATCAGATGGTACTATACCAACTGGTAAATTTGCTACTGGAACAATTACTTCTGATCATATAGCTGACCTAGGTATTACTCATGCTGATCTCCATACTAATATGGATCTGACTGGTAAAACCGTTTTAGTAGCAAATGCTTCAACAGGGGATAGTGATACGACCGCAGCAAATACGGCATTCGTACAACAAGAAATCGCAGCATTAGTTGATAGTTCACCTTCAGCTTTAAATACTTTAAATGAATTAGCAGCAGCTTTAGGCGACGATGCAAACTTTAGTACAACAGTCACAAATAGTATTGCTACTAAGTTACCATTAGCTGGCGGAACAATGTCTGGTCCTATAACAATGTCCCAATCAGGAGCATTGCATAATCAATTTACGTCAACTGGGAGCTCTTCTAAAATATCAATAATTAGTGCTGATGGCGAACAGGCGTACATTAATTATTCTGGTGCCACCAATGAAATGTCAGCAGGATATGATAGAACATCAAGTTCGTTTAGATTTGCTAATGGTGATACTCTTTCATCTGCTATTCGAATGCAGATAAATTCAACAGGCAACGTTGGAATTAACACAACCGATCAAATTGGAGAAAAACTAACTGTAAACGGTGCTGTGCAAGTACTTGGAAACAATGACCCAAACTATAGTGCCAAATTTTCAGCAGGATATGATTCCACACACTGTTTACGAATAACTACTAGAATAAATGATACGAGTGAATCTGAAGTATTAGGTGTTTTTGCAAATTCTGGAGGAGCGGCTCCTAGGCTTGCTCTCAACCCTACAAACGGGTGGAATGTTGGTATCGGAACAACTAATCCAAGTACAAAACTTACTGTTAAAAATGATAGTGCTTCTACAAGTTTTGGTGATAATAATATTATTACGATTCAAAATGCAAATACTACAGATAATTCAAGAATGGGGTTAGCATTTACGGGAAATACTAACATAGGTAGTGGTCTTGCTTTAGTAGAGGCTCAAAGTTATGACCAATCAGCCGGGCATACAAGTTTAAATTTTAGTGTTTATAATGGTTCTTGGCACAATGATATGATGGTGTTAAAGGCTGGCAACGTTGGTATCGGAGAGACAGTACCTCAAACAAAACTTCATGTTAAGTCAGGAGATTCTGGAGGTACTGTTTATAATGCAGGATATAACCCTATAGTAATTGAAACTCCAAGCCATGGCGGATTACAAATATTAACTCCTAATAATCGCAATGGTTTAATCTACTTTGGTGATAATGATAATGCTGTAATTGGTCGAATAGAATATTCGCATTCAACTGATACTTTTGAATTTGTAACTGCTGGTGTAGCTCGAGCTACACTAAGCAACGTAAGCCTAAGTTCGACCGTTAAAATTACTGCTCCATCCTTTATACCTAGTACAGGCTACAATATTGAGTATTTAGTTGTTGGTGGCGGTGGTGGTGGCGGTAGTACAGTATATGATGACTGTGGCGGTGGTGGAGCAGGTGGATATAGATCAAGCATAGCAGGAAACCCTTCAGCTAATTATGGCCCACCTGAGCCACCTGTTCTTGCAGTTGTAGGTAAAACTTATGCTGTTACAGTAGGTGCAGGTGGTAACCTCCTCGGTAATGGTAATGGTTCTAGTTTTGGACTTATTGAATCTGCAGGCGGGGGCCGTGCTGGCAACCACCGTAGCAGAGGTCATCCTGGCGGATCAGGTGGCGGTGGTAGTGGTTTTTATGCCGCCACAGATAATGTCGAGGCCGGTGTAGGTTACTATGGTCAAGGAAATAACGGCGGTACAGTGACAAACTATTCAGCTGCAGGTGGTGGCGGCGGAGCTGGCGCGCCGGGCCAAGGTGGCTCGGGTAGCAGTAAAGCTGGAGGAGACGGAGTATGGTCGGTAGTAGAATCTGGAATTAGCCTGCACATAGGATCGCAGACTAGTAATAGAGTTTATAGAGCCGCTGGTGGTGGAGGATATGCTGGTGGTGCTGGTGGTACAGGTGGAGGTGGAAGAGGCTGGTCAACTACTGCAGTTCCAACGGCAGGTGCAGTAAATACTGGAAGCGGCGGGGGTGGTAATAAAGAAAATCACACGTACTCAGCTACAGTCGGAGGAGGTTCGGGCATTGTTATATTAAAAGTGCCTACATCAAATTACACAGGAACTACAACAGGATCTCCAACAGTAACCACGGTCGGAAGCTATAAGATTCTTAAATTCACGAGTAGCGGCTCGTATACAGCATAGGAAATATATATGGCACATTACGCTAAAATTAAAGATAGTATTGTCTTAGAGGTAATTGTTGCAGATCAATCTGTAATCGACTCTTTTGAGGACCCTACTGAGTGGATACAAACATCTTACAACACACATGGAGGAGTTCACTCTAATGGTGGAACTCCATTGCGAAAAAACTATGCATCGATAGGATATACATATGATACTGATCGTGATGCTTTTATAGCTCCTAAACCTTATACTTCTTGGCTTCTTAATGAGTCTACATGTATTTGGAATGCGCCAGTGGCACATCCAACAGATGACAAGATATATTCTTGGAACGAAACAGATCAAACCTGGGATGAGGTATAAATAGTAATATGGCATTAACAAAAGTACCAAGTAATTTAGACGCAGCAGTAGCTATTACTCAATCAGCGAGTGACAATAGCACAAACGTTGCGACAACAGCATATGTAGACACCGCTATAGCAAATTTAGTAGACGGTGCACCTGCAGCTTTAAATACTTTAGATGAAATTGCTGCTGCTTTAAATGATGATGCAGCTTTAAATACTACACTTACAACAAGTATTGCTACTAAGTTACCACTTGCTGGTGGCACGATGACTGGTACTCTTGCAATGGGTTCTAACGCCATTACTAGTACAGGAACTATCTCTAGTGGTGCTATAACCAGTAGTAGTGCGATATCTGCAACTGAATATGACCTGCCAAGCGGAGGACAGCTTGATTGGGAAGGCGGAGATGCAAGAATCGTTGAAGGGCTAGTTAATAACTATTCTCTATCTTTGCAGACTTATGATGGTTCTAACTTAACTACAGCACTTAGGCTTGATGGTGATAACACTGCTACCTTTACAGGACAAATACTAGCTGATTCTGGAACGGCAAACGATGCTTACTCTGCGACAGGATTTAATTCTGAATCGCAAATAAAAATAAATGTTGCTTCGACTCAAAATAACTACGCAGGCATTCAGTTTAGCCATTCAGGAAATACAGAAGGATTTATTGGTCTTGTAAGAACTAGCACTACTGTTGCAGATAGCGATTTTGTAATACAAGGCTACTGTAGTAACGATTCAGCATATAAAGAGTATCTAAGAATTTCAGATCAAGGCGATTTGGGTCTTGGGACTATAACACCAACACACTCAGCTAATTATCGTACATTAGATATACGTGGTTCTGATGGTGGTCAAATACTTGCGGGTAGAGGTTCATATATGGACTTCTTTATGTATACAGATAGCACAGCTGCAAATATAGGTGCTTTGAACGATATTCATTTTGAAGCGGGTAGCTCCGGCGGTCAAACACCTAAGATGATTATTAAAAGCGATGGGAAGGTAGGGATAGGAACTATTAATCCAGGTGAAAACCTTCATGTAGAAGGTTCAATGATGCTTGATGCATACAATGTAGGAGCAGAAGAAGGACTATTCTTTAGAGAAGGATTTAGTTCTTCCAACAAATATAATTTAGGTATTATGACTTATGCTCATAACGGATCAAGTATTGATGGTATGACTATAGGTGCATATAATGGATTTAGTGTTTGCACTGGGTCAAATACTAGGAATGAAAGGTTGCGCATCAGCAATACTGGTCAATTTTTTATTAACTCTAATGATGGTGGTTCTGGTAAAGTTACCGCCGCTACCACTTGGGCTGGCGCTAAGTTTATAGTTAGGGAGACCAATGGCTTCATTGATATGCAGTCAAGCGGAGACAGTCAAACTGTAGGATATAGGCTAGGTTATAGAGAAAATACAGAATTAGCGGGTTATATAAAATATGGCACTGGTTACGCTCAAATGTTCATTGATAATAACTACACTGGTAGCTCTTCACAAAATGAATACAGCACTATGTATTTTAGAAATAAAAATAGCTCTAATCAACTAAAAAAGAGAATGAGAATAGGTGGTGCTAATGGTTATATAAGCACTAATGCTATAGGTGATGCCGCACAAGCATCGCATCATTTTGAAGTTCAAGGTGGGGCACAGGGTTCAATGTTCCTAACACATAATTTACCCGGATATTCGGCAAATGCATATCCTGCAGTTGGTTGCAGTAGTAATGACTTGCACTTCGTCGCTGGTAGTACTTATACAGGTTATATCTCTTATAACGGTGGTTTCACTGATGTTTCTGATGAAAGAGAAAAAGAAAACATAACTACGATTACTAATGCTACTTCTAAATTAAAACAACTTAGAGGTGTAACACATACTTGGAAAGACAATAGAGACAATGGCACAATTCATTTAGGATTGATAGCTCAAGAAGTTCAAACAGTAGTTCCTGAAGTAGTCACAGAGGGGCCATTAAAGATAGATGAAACTGAGCCAACATTAGGAGTTTCATATCAAAAGTTAGTTCCTTTGCTTATAGAAACAATAAAAGAATTAGAAGCGCGAATAACAGAGTTAGAGGGATAATATGGCATTAACAAAAGTAAAGGCTGGTAATATTATATTAACTACTCCTTCAGCGAGTAGTAATGACGTCACTCCTGCCACAACACAATATGTAACTACAGCCATTGACAATTTAGTTGATACTGCTCCTTCTACGTTAAATACGTTAAATGAATTAGCAGCAGCTTTAGGCGATGATGTAAATTTCAGTACCACAGTTACAAACTCGATAGCAACTAAATTACCTTTAGCTGGTGGAACATTAGCTGGTAACTTAAAAGTAGATGCTAGTTTTACTGTAAATGGTAATGTAGATACTAGTGCGTCTTTAGGTGAAGTACTTCAGTTATCTCAAACAGATAGTGTTGGTGGATTCTTGTGGTCTGTAAATAGAGCTGACGGTGTATATAAAAATATGTCCTATCACGCAGCTAATCAAAAGTTTTATAGAGACTCAAGTAATATAACCATGACTCTTGCTTCATCCGGCAACGTAGGTATCGGAACTGCGAGTCCACAAGAAACATTACATTTATTTAATTCTGCACAAACATGGAATCAGTACTCCAATATTAGAATGAGTACAGAAAGTGACTCTTATGCAGCAGAAATAGGATTTCATAGAGGAACTTCTAATGATTCTGATAGAGGCTTATTTTTATCAGGCGATGGTACAAATAAACATGTAAGAGTTTTACATGGTGGAAATGTTGGTATCGGGTTAACTGACCCATTGAATAAATTTGTTGTTGCTCATCAATCTCATGGTGTAGCTATAGACTATGTTGGTGCAACTTTACCTTACCAAGCTGGATTATTTACATCATCAACTGCACACACTCAAACAGCGTATGGTGATTTAAATATAAAATCAAGAAGCGATTATACAACTTATGGTATAGGATTCTTTACTGCAAGCGCAGCCAATACTCCAACACGAAGAATGAGAATTAATGCTGCAGGAGATTTACAGCTAGAATCGGGTGCAGTAAATAAAGGATATCTTCAACTAAGTACACAATCAACTTCATATGCTCTTATGGGTGGTAATTATTGGGGATACTTAGGGTATAAAACTGGAGGTTATCATCGATGGTTTGGTTCTGATGGTGCTGAGGATATGCGCATCGACACAGGAGGCAACGTTGGTATCGGAGAACCTAACCCAGATGCAATCCTAACAATAGGCTCAACTGGATATGTTCAGGAATGGAAGAACGCTAAAGGGTTTAAAAAGAGCGATACAGGTCAAAGTGGGGCAAACGGTAATTACAACGAAAGCACTTATATAAATGTTAATAGTTATAGGGGTGTTTGTGTCGATTACTACGAGTCAGGACATTACTTTAATAATGGAGCAGCATATTATTTTAGACACAGTAAAATATATGTAATTATGGAAGGTTCTACTCTAAGAGTTGCAGATGTTGTCCTTGAAAGAAGTACGGGCAATAGAACAGATGCAATAGTCAATGCTCCTTCAATAAATGCTACTGGCACTGGTCAATTTACAATAACTTCAACAATTTTAAGTGGATTCACACACTATGTTTCAGTAGATGCTGTTGGTGGAGGATTTGTTAGTATAGGGAGTATAGGATAATATGGCAAATACAAAACTACCAGCACGATTATTAGATACATCAGCGATCCCGGCGTTAAACGTTACTGGGGATTTAACTGTGGATACTACTACTCTTAAAGTAGATTCTACTAATAATCGAGTTGGTATTGGTATTGCGAGTCCTGCTACTCCCCTTGATATTATGACAACAGGTGCAAACCAGCTTTATATAAGAAATACGGATAACTCTGCTCAAAACAATGCAATCGTTTCATTACGTACTGGCGGTTATTCAAATATTGCGCTTGATGGAGCGACTGTAGATTTAAAGATAGGGGGGTCTTCGAAGTTACACGTAGATGCCAGCGGCAATGTTGGTATTGGTGGATCCTCTCATGCATCTGGAAGACTTTTAGTTACTAATGGTGGAACAAATCAAGTAGTTCTTAAAGGAGCATCAGGTACTACAAATTTGAATATGGGTAATTTTGTTGGTGGTGGTTATATTTCAAATAACTACTATTACAGCAGTGGACATCAAGCTGATGATAATTCAAAAGGCGCATTTGAAGTTTTTATTGGTGATAGTAGTTATGATATTAATTACCATTCAGCTGGTGCTATGGGATCGCGAAGACGTGATTTTCATATTACTGATACTGGTAAGGTTGGTATGGGAACAAATGGTCCTGCAGCGAAGCTTCACGTATATAATTCTTCTGGAGGTGATGCTACTAACAAAGCGGGAATGCTTTCAGAAGCTGTACTCAAACTTCAGCCACATGCTACTAACTCAACTAATATGCTAGTTGCACAAGTTGATGGTGGATCAAGTATGGGAATACAGGTAACTAATGGACCTGCAACTGCCAACTGGGATTTATCATTGAGTCCATTTGGTGGCAACGTTGGTATTGCAACAGTTAATCCAGCTTATGCATTAGAAGTTAAAAAATCAGTTGATGGTGATTGGCTTTCTAGAATATATAACACAGGTACAACTGCCGGGCAAGGATTATTAGTAAGATCTGATACAGCAGATAGCCAAGCACCAGTTGTTCTTGGAGTATACAGCGGTGGCTCTTACAAAATGTTTGTAAGAGGTGATGGAACAGTTACACAACCTCACCAACCTACAGCAATATATACTCATTCTACAGCTACTGAAGATGGAGCTTATGGCCATAATTATGGAGTGACAAGTGGTGCGGCAAGTGTTTATTGTAGACCACAAACTGCAATTGTTAACCGAGGCAATATGTATACTCCAAGTAATGGAAGATTTACTGCTCCTCAAGCAGGAGTCTATCGTTATGCTGTACATGGAAATCTTTATACAGTAGGAATTACTAGTACAGCATATTGGACAGTACGAGTATGGAAAAACACTTCACACTATGTTTACCATTATGAAGCCAATCAAACTCGTGCTGCAGGAAGTTGGGTTTATGCTAATGTGGCAGGAACCATAGAAATGGCAGCGAATGATTATCTTCGTTTTCAGTTAGTAACAAATGCAAAAGGTGGGCAAAATAATCATTTTGGATGGGACTTAGCCAATTACACACATTATGAGTTCCAATTACTTTATTAGGAGAAAAAAATGGCAAAACAAATTACAATAGAAGTAACAGATGCAGAATATCGTTGCTTAGAATATATAGCAGCAGAACCAATTGACTTTGTAGACAATGCTGCTACGTTTAGAGCAAATGTAGCAAAAGAGGAAATACTTTCTTTACTACTAGCTCATTGCAATGCAAATAGTATTGCTTTAGCAACTGGAGAAGATGCTCAAATAGAACAGGCTTATACACTTGGAGTAATAAAAACTGCAAAGGTAAGAAATGAAGAAGCCGAAGCAGAATTAGAAGGTAAATAAATAATTAAATGGCAACTCAAGTAAAAACAGGATTAATAGCAAACGATGCAATTACAGATGCAAAGATTGCCAATGTAGCTTTAACAGGTGTTACTGCCTCAAGTGGTGATAGTAGTACCTCATTGGCTACAACTGCTTTTGTTGCAACAGAAATTAATAGTTTAATCGATTCAGCTCCAGGTGCATTAAATACACTTAATGAACTTGCTGCAGCAATGGGTGATGATGCTAACTTTAGTACAACTGTTACCAATAGTATAGCAACGAAACTGCCGCTTGCTGGTGGAACATTAACTGGTGATTTAGTATTAAAATCAGATGGTGGTTCGGATGTTATAAATGTTGTTCACTCAGGTAACACAGTACAACTTGTATCTATTGGTCAGAGTAGTGATAACTCTGGTAATGGAGTAATACAACTTAAAAGAAATAACGGTGTACTACATTCACAAATACACTCACACGGCAGTACATATTTCAATGGAGGTAGTGTAGGCATAGGGTTTGCATCAGGTACTCCGGGAAGAAAATTACATATTAAAGATGGCGGTCAAATAAAATTAGAAAGTAGTTCATCTGGCGGTTGGGTTGGTTTAGATTTTGCTGCAGGAAATGGAACATATGATGGATATATGGGAATGCTTGATAGTAACGGGCGTTTCTTTATTGATATAGA
>Ga0181402_1000239_pt1 | contig 20696 bp, 34 predicted proteins | sample 25SPOviralmetaG_FD_130131 | JGI IMG/M metagenome (GOLD analysis project Ga0181402, IMG submission 130131) | Marine viral communities from the oligotrophic San Pedro Time Series (SPOT) site, San Pedro Channel, CA, USA - 25 SPOT_SRF_2011-08-17 | ecosystem: Environmental > Aquatic > Marine > Strait...
ACAATATGAAGATGATGAAGGATTGGCTTCTTGGGAAAAAGTTAAAGAGCACGTATCTAAAATCTTAGCAGAACATGAGTGATAGAGAAATAATGGATGCAAAAGGATTTGGTAGAGTTAATATGCCTAAACCTAAAAAACAAGAATTACCTGATGCTCGTAAACATCAAATAATTTCATTTATTAAATCAGGATTCCGTATTTTAGGGTATTTATTAATACCATATAGCTTGCCAATTGCTGCTGGTGTTCTTATATTTAGTGAAATAATTGGTATTATAGAAGAATTAGTATAAATTAAAAATTAAATTATGAAACAATTACTTTATTTTAGTGCTCCTTGGTGTGCACCATGTAAATCTTTTGGACCTACTATGGATAGAATAGCTGGTGAAGGTATTCCTGTGTCAAAAATCAATATTGATTATGATGCCACGGCACCTGCAAAATATAGTGTTAAAAGTGTTCCTACAGTAGTACTAGTTCAGAATGGACAAGAAGTTAAACGGTTTGTAGGAGTAAAGTCTCATCAAGAAGTAATGAATTTTTATAATGGGTAAATTTCAATCAAGTAAAGTATTTGACGGATTTAGTACAGTATTTCGTCAATGGAAAGCAGAAGATACACACTGTAAATTTCTACATGGTTATGGAGTTTCGTTTAAAGTTTATTTTGAAGGTGATTTAGATCATAGAAATTGGGTCTGGGATTTTGGTGGTATGAAGCGTGCTAAAACTCAAATTGATGGTATGTCTCCTAAAGTATGGATGGATTATATGTTTGATCACACTTTAATTTGTGCTGAAGATGACCCAGCCTTACCAGAATGGGAAAGATTAGATGAGGAAGGTATAATTCAACTAAGAGTTGTTGAAGCTACAGGAGCAGAAAAATTTTCTGAATATATTTTTAATAAAATTAATGATTTTGTTTTAGAAGAAACTGAAGGTAGAGTAAAAGTTACTAAAGTTAAGTTTGCTGAACATGGTAAAAATGCTGCCTATTATGTTGCCTGATCCAAAATTATGGAAAAAAACAGCCCCTTTAGGTCGTATTGAAGATTATGATAAAGTCCTTCCTGTATTAGAAGTTTATCGTTGTGTTCAATCTGAAGGTAGTAGATTTGGACGCCCTACAATTGCTGTAAGAACTACAGGATGTACTCATCGTTGTTATTTTGGTGAAGGTGGATGGTGTGACAGTTGGTATACAAGTGTTCACCCTGAAAAAGGTACTTTTACATTTAATGACATTATAAAAATTTATGATGAGAATCCTCATATTAAAGAAATGATGTTAACAGGAGGTAGTCCAACTATGCATCCTAAACTAGTAAATGAAATAACTCATTTTGCTCATGAAAGAGATATTCTTATTACTATTGAAACTGAAGGAAGTCATTTTTTAGAAACTGATTATCCAATAGGTCTTCTCTCAATTTCACCTAAGTTTAGTAATAGTGTTCCTGTTGTAGGAGCCCTTACACCTAATGGGACAGTTACAAATGAAAAGATGATTAAAACACATAATCGTCTTCGTCTTAATACTGAATCAATTAAATCTAGCATTAATTATCATAATGATTATCATTACAAACCTGTTTGGGATGGTACTGAAGAAGGTCTCGCTGAAATTGAAGCTTATAGACAAGAACTTAATATTCCTAAAAATAAAACATTTGTGATGCCTGCTGGAGATACTAGAGAAACTTTAGTAGAGATGTATCCTTTAGTATTTGAAATGTGTGCTGAAAAAGGTTATAATATGACTGGTAGAGATCATATTATAGCATTTGACACTAAAAGAGGTGTATAATGCCTGAAGATTATTTAGCTAAATTATGGAATTCATGGATGGAAGGTACTTTATCTCCATATGAAATTACTCAAAAAGTAGGTTTTTATGGATATAAGGTATCTATACTTTCTAAACAAAATATTGTAGTAGAAAAAACTAATGAAAGACGAGAATATCGATATTTAGGATGAATGAGAAAAAAAATATCATTAATTATTTAATTGAAAAAAATAATTTTACTAAATATTTAGAAATTGGAGTAGATAATCCTATTGGGAATTTTGACCTAATCCAATCTCCTATTAAACACTCAGTTGATCCTTGTATTGAATTTATTGATGCTATTGTAGATTATAAATACCCATCAGATGACTTTTTTTCTCTTTTGGAAAATAATCAATTAAATTTATCTTCTGATTATAAATGGGATGTTATATTCATAGATGGGTTACATATATCTACTCAAGTAGAAAGAGATTTTAATAATGCTTTAAATCATTTATCTGAAAATGGGTTTATTTTATTTCATGATACCAACCCACCAACTTTATGGCATGCTAGAGAAGAATATTATGTTAATGGTTATCAACAACATTGGAATGGGACAGTTTGGAAAGTTATCTATAAACTTAATTCATTAAGATCAGATTTAACTATTCACACAGTTGGAGGTGTAGGATCTACTTTCAATACAATTGAAGATGGATTACATAATGATTTAGGGTGGGGTGTATCTATAATTCAAAGAGGAGAACAAAAATGTTGTGAATTTGATAATCCTTTTTATGAATATAAAAAATTTGAAGAAAATAGAAAAAAGTATTTAAATTTAATTAATTTAGAAGAATTTTATCAAATATACTAATGAAAGAATTAATTACATCTGAAGAAATTCAATTTCAAACAAAAATAATTGGTAAACAAATTACTGATGACCATAGAGGAGATAAAACTCCAATTGTAATGGTTGGTTTATTAAATGGTGCTTTTGCGTTTTATAGCGATTTAGTACGATCTATGCCAATTGACGTAGAATGTGATTTTATGCGCGTTAAATCGTATGTAAACCGTAAACAAGGCGATATACAAATCACTAAGGACTTAGAAACACGTGTTAAAGGAAAGCATGTTTATATTGTAGATGATATTTACGATACTGGAAATACCATGAAAGCAGTTATTGAATATTTAGAAGTTAAAAAACCAGCTTCAATTTCAATTGTGTCTTTAGTTACTAGAGCAACATCCCCAACCCCAAAACTAAAATCATATCATGCTTTTACTATTAATGATGAATGGGTAGTTGGAATGGGGATGGATAATGAAAAAGGTCATATGAGAAATTTAACTTCAATTTGGGCTTTGTAAAATTAGTTTTTATATTAACATAAAATAAGTTATAATACATGGAAAACAAACGTAGAAAAATCCACGAGGAATTAGAAGTGGTACAAGAAGGGTTTGCTAATGGAATAGCTCCTGGTTTCCCTCTTAATATAGATCAAAAACAAGAAATGATAGATGAAGCTACTGAAGCTTATGGTAAGTTTTTAGACGCTTTAAAGGGTGAGTGGAGGAATGACCCCAATTCAAAGGAAACACCTAGACGTGTAGCTAAAGCATATGTAAATGATTTATGGTCAGGACGTTATACAGCAATGTCCCCTATTACTTCATTCCCTTCAGATGGTTATGATGGAGTAGTTATTGAAAGAAACATTCCATTAACCTCTATGTGTTCTCATCACCATCAAACAATTGGAGGAGTTGTTCATATTGGTTATATTGCTGGAGAAGATGGTCAAGTAATTGGTTTATCTAAATTAAATAGAATTGTAGAATTATTTGGTCGTAGAGGTGCTATCCAAGAACAATTAACTTCAGCAATACATAATGCTGTATCTAAAATTACAGAAGGTAATTTGGGTGTAATTGTTACTATTGTAGGAACTCATAATTGTGTATCTTGTAGAGGTGTTAAACATCAAGGTGCAGCAATGGTTACTACTAAAGCATCAGGTGCTTTTAGAGATGATCAAAATAATGCTCGTAAAGAATTTTTTGATAGTTTAAAAATTAATAACGGAGGACATAACATTTAATTTATGGATTTTAAAGAACAAATAGCAGTAGAACTAATTAAGGGATTAGGTACCCTTAATTCACTTAGAGATCGAGATCAACTAAGTATGACCCCTGAATCAGAATGGGTTGATTTAATGGCTGATAAAATTGTAGCTAAGTTTAAGGGGGAGTATGTCCCATTTGTGAGTGAAGTAGAAGAATTTAATGCCACAATGGGAAAACCTAATAATTATGAACCTAATATACCTGAAAACAAAGCTGAATGGATGTTTGTTTACGACTTCATTCTCGAAGAACTTGAAGAATACAAAGCTGCCTGTGAAGCAGGTGATATTGTTGAGGTACTTGATGCTTTATGTGACATTGCCTACGTCTCGATTGGTAACGGAGCTATGCTTCATGGTCTTAAAGATAAATTATGGGATGCGTATCAAGAAGTACAAGCGTCGAATATGTCTAAAGCTTGCTCAAGTGAAGAAGAAGCACAAAAAACGGTTGAAGTTCGTTCCAAAGAGCAAAATGAACCTTGTCACTACGAGAAGGTTGGAGACTATTATATTGTCTATAGAAGCCGTGATAAAAAAGTGATGAAGAATATTAACTATTTCCGTCCTAATTTAAAACAATTCCTTCAAAAAAATAACCCATATTTTGGACATTTTGAAACCCACCCCTCAGCTGCAAAAATAAGAAAATGAGTTATAAAAAGTGCTATCAAGGTAAAAAATTAGGACCTAATCATTACGAAATGCACTTATGGGAAGATGATGGCCAACATCAAGTTGTTGGTTATAAAGATAAAGCCTATATTGAATGCAGTAAAGATCAGGCTACACATAGAGGCTTAAAGGGTGAATTTGTAAAACCTATAATAGATTGGAAATTCTCTAAAAACCCAGAGTATTCATCTGATAATACTCCAGGCTTACATTTTCAAGATATGCCTCCTTATCAAAAATTCCTTATTGATAAGTATGGAACTAATGATGATCCTTCTACTACACATAAAGAAATATTTTTCGATATAGAGTGTGAAATGGGAGGAGCCCTTACAGAAGAATATATTGAATCAGCTCCAAAACCTATTACATCTATTGCTTGGTATGATAAACAAGTAGATGAGTGGGGGATTTTAATTTTAGATAAAAAACAACAACTTAATCATACTAAAGCTAAAAATAAAGAAATTATACCTTGTTCTACAGAAGTAGAATTACTTAAAAAATTCGTAGCTAAATTTAAAGAACTTAATCCTGATATTCTTGTAGGGTGGAATAGTGATTACTTTGATATCCCCTATTTATATTATAGAATCTACTCAGTCATAAGTAAAAAAGCAGCTAATAGTTTATCTCCTTTAGGTATAGTTAAGTCTAAAAGAGAAACTAAATTTTGGTGGAAAAAAGATCAATATGTTGATATTATAGGTGTTGAGTCTCTTGATTATATGAGATTACATAAGAAGTTTAGTTTTAGAGATGAACCTTCTTATAAATTAGATGTTATAGGAGAAAAATATACAGGTTTAAATAAAATTGAATATAATGGTAATTTGGATAAATTATTTGAAGAAGACATTTACACATTTATTCAGTATAATTTCCGTGATGTTGAGATTTTAAAATTATTAGATGAAAAGTTAGAATATTTGGCTTTAACTAAAAACCTATCCCATAAAGGAAAACATAATTACAGTGAAGTTTATGCTAATACTAGAACTCAAGATGGAGCTATATCAGCATATTTACTATCTCAAGGAATTGTTCCCCCTGCTAAAGATATAAATCCAATTCATAAGAAAAACTATGCTGGGGGTTATTTATTTTGTCCTACCGCTGGTATCTTTAACTATATGTTTGATGAGGATTTAACTTCTCTATATCCATCTATTATTATGTCTTTGAATATTGGAAAAGAAACTTTAGTAGGTCGAATTATGATATCTCCTGAAAAATTAGTAGTTGAAGGTAAAGAAATATTTGATTGTAGACATGCTTTAAATGATCTAAAACAAATGGATCAAGATGAAAAATTAATAATTCAAAACCCACAACGTAGAACAATTGAAATGAAAATTTCTGAAATTATAAAATTAATTGAAGATAATAATTTAGCTGTTTCTGCTAATGGTGTGATGTATAGAACTGATTCAGACTCAGTACTTAAAACAATTCTTTCTAAATGGTTTGATGAAAGAGTTATATATAAAAATAAAATGAAAGAAGCCTATACAGCTGGTAATAAAGCTCTAGGTGAACAAATGCACTTAAAACAACATACAATGAAAATTTTATTGAATAGTTTATATGGTGCTACAGCTCTTGGCAGTTTTAGATATGGTAATGTAATTTTAAGTGAATCTATCACCTTAACAGGTCAAAGAATCATCCAAGAATCAGCATTATTTGCCAATACACATATGAATCAAGTAATGAAAGGTAAAATACAATTATGAATACAAAACAAGCAATTAGAAAAGGAGTAACTGTTAAATGTAATGGTAAAACTTTAACCAAAGAAGAAATAGTTTCTAAAGGGGAAAATTGGAGTGAACACTCAGAAACCTTCTTTAGAAAAATGCTTAAACAAGGAGGAAAATTTAGCCTTAAAGGAGATCAATTTATTATATCAACTCCTGATTTACTTTTAAATAGTAAGGGTGAAATTGAATCTATATTTAAAGAAGACGAAGACGAAGATTAAATATGATTACTTCAGTTAAAATAAAAGATAATATTATTTTTGGTCAATCTACTCCCTTTGTTTTAATCTCGGGACCTTGTGTTATTGAAAATGCTGAGCATACTTTTTTTATGGCTGAGCAAATTAAAAAAATTGCAGATAAACTAAATATTCCATTTATTTTTAAAGCATCTTTTGATAAAGCAAATAGAACAAAACTAGAAAATTATCGAGGAGTATCAATAGAAGAAGCAATTAAAATTTTTACTAGAATTCGTAATGAATTAAATATTCCAGTTACTACTGATATTCATGAACCTTGGCAAGCTGATGCTCTAAAAAATTCTATTGATTTAATTCAAATTCCTGCATTCTTATGTCGTCAAACTGATTTACTAGTTGCTGCTGCAAAAACAGGACTACCTGTTAATATAAAAAAGGCTCAATTTGTAAATGGTGTTGATATGGAACGAGCTGTTAATAAAGTTATAATGTCCGATAATAATAATGTTATTTTAACTGAGCGTGGTAATACATTTGGATATGGTGATTATATAGTAGATATGAGAAATCTATTAGTTATGAAACAGTACGCTCCAGTTATATTTGATGCTACTCATTCAGTTCAAAAAGGATGTTCTGGGGGTAGTAGTGGTTCTAATAAACATTTTGTAGAACCATTAGCAAAAGCTGCAGCAGCAATCGGTATAGATGGTTTATTTTTAGAAGTGCACAATAATCCAGATAATGCCTTGTCAGATGGTACAAGTAGTATTACATTAGATAATCTAGAAAATGTTTTAGATAACATTTGTAAAGTTATCAATTAATAACTATGAACATATACGTTGACATTGATGAAACTATTTGTTTCTACAAAAACAGAGAATATATCAACCCAGATTATTCAACAGCAATTCCTCATTATGAAAATATAGAGAAAATAAATAAACTATATAATGAAGGACATACAATTACTTATTGGACTGCTAGAGGGGGTACAACAGGTATTGATTGGTATGATGTAACTAAATCTCAACTCCAAGAATGGAAATGTAAACATCATGATCTAATGGTAGGTAATAAACCACCATATGATTTATTAATTTGTGATAAAACTAAAAGAATAGAAGAATTATGAAAATATTTTTAGATGCACTAGAATTAGATCAAATCAAAAAATACTCAAATATGGGTATTTTATCAGGAGTTACTACAAACCCTACTTTAGCAAAAAAACATGGGATGTTAGATGACATTGATATGATTGAAAAAATAAGAGAAGTTATGCCTGTTGGGGAAATTCATGTTGAAGCTTGGGGTAAAACTAAAGATGAAATATTAAATAATATTACACGGTTAAAAACCCACTCAAATGACCCAGATCTAGTTTACAAAATCCCTTTTTCACCTGCTGGAATTGAAGCTTGTAATATGGCTATTTTAAATGGAGATAAAACAAATATGCACCTTATATTTTCCCATAACCAAGCTATAATATGTGATAATGTAAATTCTACTTACATATGTCCTTTAGTAGGTAGACTTGATGATATAGGCCATGATGCATTATCATTTATATCTGAACTTACAAAAGTAATAGTTAATACTAATATTATGGTATCGAGCGTTAGACACCCTATGCATGTTATTAAAGCATCAAAAGCCGGGGCTAATGTTATAACAGTACCTTTAAAAGTTTTAGAACAAATGTTTGAACACCCTTTAACTACAGCTGGTATTGAATTATTTGAAAAAGACATACAGTCGATGTAATGAGTACTTTAGATCTACATGGGGTTAAGCACGCACAAGTAGAAGATACTCTGACACAATTCTTTTTTTGGGAAAAACCTGGATGTAAAAATTATACTATTATAACAGGTAATTCTTCTGCAATGCAAAAAATTGTTTTAAATTGGCTTGATCACCATGAATATTCTTATTATATTCCAGCCCATAATTTAGGAGAAATAAAAATTAGTGAATGAAACAGTTAGAAACTACACCTTGGTTTATTTGTAATAAAGAAGATACAAATTACTGTGTATATGTTGATACAGATTCTAACTATTATAATGCTGAGCCTATGCTTAGACATCTTTACCCTAATTTTGATACCATGTCAGAAGAAGAAAGAGATGAAGCTCTTGAAAAAATTGCACTTACATATCAAGATCTAATTACCAAATCATATAATAATCTAGCTTTAGAAGCATTTAATATCAAAGATCATAGGTTTGATATGAAAACAGAATGTATGATTCGTGCTGGTTATTTTAGGGCTACTCGTAGATATGCACAATGGATTACTAAAAAAGAAGGAGTACCAACTGATGATTTAGATATTAAGGGATTAGAGTTTATGAAAGCTAATTTCCCACAAATATTTAGTGATTTTTTTAAAGATGTTTTACAAAAAGTTATTAAAGGTACTCCACAAAAAGAAATTGATGGGATGTTAAAAGATTTTAGATCTAAAGTTTTAGCTGATGATATGGATATTACTGTATTAGGTAATCCTACTCGTGTAAAAACATTAGATAAATATTTAGCTTCAATTCCTCGTCCCGGAGAAATGTTTTCTATTATAGCTCAAGGTGCCCCCGCACCTGTAAAAGCAGCTATTAAATATAATGATTTACTTACATTTTGGAAACTAGACAAACAACACTCTAAAATAGTTCAGGGTGATAAAGTTAAATGGATTTATTTAAAAGATAATCCTTATAGAATAGATGCCTTAGCATTTTTAGATTTTGATATGCCAGATAAAATCCGTACATTATTGGCTCAATATGCAGATAAAAATAAATCATTTGAAACAATTTTAGAAAGTAAATTAGCTGGGTTTTATAATGATCTAGGTTGGGATTTAAATATGAATCCATACAGAAATATGTTTTTTAATTTTTAGTTATGATAAATAAGAATGAACTTCAATCAACAATTGGTAAATACCATTTAAATGGATTAATTGAATCTGTTAAATGGACTATCGCAGATAACGCATTAACTGTTGATTTCCAATCCCCATATAAAGACATGATTGGACGCGTTAATCACGCATCATTTCCATTAAAAGACGCAGAAATTGCTATATATGATACATCAAAACTAAATAAATTATTAGGTATTACTAGTGGTGAAGTGTTTATTAATTTAACTAAACCCGAACAAGCAAAAATTTATGATAAGTTAGTAATCTCAGATTCTACATATACTCTTAATTACACTCTTAGTGAATTATTACTAATTCAAAAAGTAGGTACTGTAGATGATCCTGATAATTATAAAATTGTTACTCAATTAGATGATGAAAGTATAAGTGCCCTTATTAAAGCACATAACGCACTTGAAAGTGATAATGTAATTGTTTCAATTGATAGAGATTTAGATGGTCAAGATATTTTAGTAATGTCTTTTGGTGATGATCTTAAACATACTAATAAGATTGATTATCAAATGCCTTTTACTACTTTAACAGATATTAAATATGGAACTAGAATCCCATTTGATTCTAAAATGATTAAAAATATATTAAATAATAATAAAGATGCTACACAAGCAACTATGAAAATTAGCTCTGAAGGTTTAATGAAATTTACATTTGAAGGTGAGAATTGGAATAGTTTTTATTATGTTGTGCGGAAAGCAAATATTTAATATACGTATACATGAATATAAAATTGCAAGTAGCTAGGGCACGCGCAGTTTTTGTTTACATTAATCGAGAGCTTCGGCCTCACAAATTTAAATGATATGAGTACATTATTCAATGAACGTACACCGTTCGATTTATTATTTCGCAATCTGTTTAATACAGATTCAGGGTTTCAACCAACAACGTTTGAAACTAAACAACCCCACCCACTAGATATTTTTTATGATGACAAAGGACTTCATTTTGAAGTTGCCTGTACTGGTCTGACTAAAAAAGACATTCAACTTGAAATTGATGGAGATCTTCTACAGATTATCTATAATAAACCAAGTGAAGAAGAAGATTATAGTGGCTATATCTATAAAGGATTAGCCAAAAGATCTTTTAATTTAGGTTATAAAGTAGCAGCTAAATTCGAACTTGAGAAATTAGAAGCAGAAATGAAAGATGGTTTACTTCATTTATTTATTCCAATTGTGGAATCTAAAAAACCAAAAACAATTAAAATTAAATAAAAGTTATATAAAATAAGCGTGTCCTAGCGCGATTTTATTCGTATATTTACCGAAACAAAATATATATAAAGTTATGGCTAAACCTAGCAAATCAAATTTAAGATTTATCAAAGATCCACAATTAGATCCTTATTACATTCAATTGGATGACTATTGTTACATTGCTCAAAAATCCACATTTTCGGATGCTGGGCATGAATATCAAAACACTCTTGGACATTTTAGTTCTTTAGGACATTGTCTTGAATCTATTGCTCGTGATGATGCCAAATCTAAGAGTTACGACTCATTAAGAAGCTTTGTAGAACGTTTCGAAGCAAAAACACGTGAACTTAAAAACCTTATTAAATAATTAATTATGAAAATTGAAGCATTATATAATGCCATTATCGTTAAACCAGTCGAAGTAGAAGAAACTCGTTATGGTAATATTGTTGTACCTGATCTAGGTAATGACACAAATAAAACAGCCGAAGTTGTTGGTGTAGGCCCTGGTCACACTATCTTTGGAGGTAGTTTTTTAGAAACCCAACTTAAAGAAGGAGATATTGTTGTTCTTCCTACTATGGGATTTACAAAATTCGAATACGAAGGTCAAGAGTATTGGATTGGTAAAGAAAATGAAGTTTTAGCTAAAATAAATAAATAAAAATGAGTAAAATAATTGAATTTGGTCCTGAAGCTCGTAAACAATTAGTTTCAGGAATTGATAAATTAGCAGATGCTGTTGTATCAACTTTAGGTCCTAATGGACGTAATGTAGTTATTTCAAATGGAGGTACACCTCAATCAACTAAAGATGGAGTTACAGTTGCTAAAAGTATTTCTTTAAGTGATAATGTAGAAGAAGCAGGAGGCTCAATGGTAAAACAAGCAGCTATAAAAACTGCAGATGTTGCCGGTGATGGTACTACTACATCAACTTTATTAGCCCGTGAAATGGTAAAAGCAGGTCTATCTCATCTTAATAATGGAGATAATGCTGTTGAAATTAAGCGTGGTATTGATAAAGCTGTTGGGGAAGTAGTAGAAGAACTTCGTAGTAATGTTTCTCAAAATATTACAGAAGAAAATCAATTAGAACAAGTAGCTACTATTTCTGCTAATAATGATACTGAAGTAGGTAAACTTATAGCTACTGCAATGAATAAAGTAGGACGTGAAGGAGTTGTTACTATTGAAGAATCAAAATCAGGAGAAACTTATCTTGAAACTGTAGAAGGAATTCAATTCCAACGTGGTTTTAAATCCCCTTATTTTGTAACCAATAACTCTACAATGTCAGCTGTATTAGATAAAGCTTATCTTTTAATTGCTGATGAGCGTTTTACTAATGTGAAAGATCTTCTTCCTGTATTAGAAGGTGTATCTGGAACTGGTCGTCCTCTTCTTATTATTGCTGAAGATATTGATAATGAAGCTCTTGCAACACTTGTTGTAAATAAGATGCGTGGGACATTAGCAGTATGTGCTGTTAAAGCTCCTGATTTTGGAGATCGTCGTAAACTTATTCTTGAAGATATTGCTACACTAACAGGTGGAGAAGTATTTAGTAAGGAAAAAGGTATGGATCTTAAAAAATTCTCTTGGGACTGGTTTGGTGAATCACGTACTGCAACTGTAACTAAAGAACAAACTACAATTGTAGATGGAAAAGGAACCCCAGAACGAATTGAAGCACGTATTGAAGAATTACAGCAACAAATTGAACAAGCGACAACGCCGTTTGAGGTTGAAAAACTCCAAGAAAGACTTTCGAAATTCGTCGGAGGGGTAGCAATTATCCATGTTGGTGGAAATACGGAAACTGAAATGAGAGAAAAGAAAGACCGTGTTGATGATGCTCTTAATGCAACAAAAGCAGCAATCGAAGAAGGTATTGTTGCAGGTGGTGGAGCAGCTTTAATTTATGCTCGTGAAGCTATTACTAAAGATAATGTTGGTGCTAATCTTGTATATAAAGCTTGTGGTCGCCCATTTGAACAAATCTTAACTAATGCTGGTTATGACCTAGCAGCTGCTAAAATCCTTGGTATGAAGGTTTCTGAAAGCAGAGTTGGTGGGATGTGGCATGGTTATAATTTAAAAACTGAAACAGTTGAAAATCTAAGAACAGCTGGGATTATTGACCCAACTAAAGTAACTCGTACTGCAATCGAAAGTGCAGCTTCAGTAGCTGGAACTATTCTATTAACTGAATGTGTTGTAGTTGATGACCCTGATACAAAGGATGAAGCAGATCCTATGGCTGGAATGATGAATGGAATGATGTAATGAAAGAACAACAAGAATTCCTAGAATTAATAGCAACAAGAGTTCCCCCTGGTGATCGTTGGTCACTAGAGGGGGACAAAGTTGTCCATAAGTCTCTTACTGAAGCTTTAGAAGCATGGTTTGCTAAAACTGGTCAAAAAGCCCAATTTAGACTTGCTCCTTTAGAAGGAAAACTTTATGTTATACGTACTGAAGAGGTAGAAGTTAAAGTTGAACCTCCTAAGAAGTTTAACATATATGGAGACTATTAAATGAACTGGTCCTATATCCCAGAAGATAAAGATGGTGCTTTAGTAGAATATGCTACAAAAAATTCTATAGAAGGAAAATGTACTTGGCAATCTGATACTTTAGGTTATTTATTATCTTTTTATAATAAAACTACATTTCGTAGGTGTATTGATGCAGGAGCTAACTATGGATTTTTATCTGTAGGATTTTCTAAATTTTTTCAAAATGTAGAGGCATTTGAACTTTCTTCTGATATTAGACACCATTTAGAAATCAACGTAAAAAATATTCCTAATATTAGAGTCCACCAAAAAGGACTTTATGATACTACCACATCAGTTAATTTTAAACTTAGAGATCAATCAGGTGCTAGTGGTATTATAGAACATGGAGGGGTAACAGAACAAGTTACTACTTTAGATTCTTTTAATTTTGATGATGTAGATTTATTGAAAATTGATGTAGAAGGTGCTGAGGAACATTTAATAATAGGGGCTGAAAATACTATAAAAAAATGCAAACCTATTATTTGTTGTGAACTTTTTTGTAATAGGGATACTGCATCTCTTAATAAAAGACAATATATTTTTAAATTTTTAAATAGTTTAGGGTATAAATTAGTTGATATTAGACATCATGATTTATTATTTATTGCTTAATTTGGGAATATAAATATAAATTCGTATATTTACGTTATGGTAAGAAATGATCATACATTATTAGTTGAAAAATATCGTTCTAAAACATTAGATGATTATGTTGGGAATGAGCATATTAAAAAAACTATTAATCAATATATTTCCCAAAATGATATTCAAAACCTTATTTTCTATGGCCCCGCTGGTACAGGTAAAACGACTTTGGCTAAGCTTATTGTTAATAACCTTAATTGTGACCACCTTTATATCAACGCAAGTGATGAAAGGGGTATCGAAACTATTAGAGATAAAGTATCCGGGTTTGCTAGCAGTGCTTCATTCAAACCACTCAAAGTGGTTATCTTGGACGAGGCGGATTTTCTTACGATACAGGCACAAGCTTCACTTCGAAATGTAATTGAAACATTTTCACGTAGTACACGTTTTATTATGACTTGTAACTATGTTGAACGCATTATTGATCCACTTCAATCGCGTTGTCAAGTACTTAAGGTTATCCCACCTAGTAAAGGTGATGTTGCTAAACACATTGCTTGGATTTTAGAAGAAGAAAATACTAGTTTTGAATTACAAGATATCAAAACAATTACCAACCAATTTTACCCAGATTTACGTAAATGTCTTAATACTGCTCAACTATCAACTCAGGATAATAAATTAGTTATAGATAAATCAGTATTAGTGTCATCTAATTATATGACATCAATACTTAAAGAATTAAGTAATGCTAAACCTAAATGGCGTGAAATACGTCAAATTATTGCTAATGCAAACGTTAGTGATTTTGAAGAGCTTTATCGTTATCTTTATGATAACGCTCATGTATATGCAAGTGGTCGTGAAGGAATGGTTGCGATTTATATTAACGAATATAGTTACCAATCCAACTTCCGTATTGATAAAGAAATAAACTGTATGGCACTTATACAGAAGTTAATTGAGTTAAAATAACATGAATTACCAAATTTTAATTTTTGGAGATAGACATTTTAAATTAATTCGCACCCTACCTGAAACACCTAAATTTTTAAAAGGTATTTCTGATCTTAAATCACTTTGGCATTGTGATACAGTTTTAAGAAAAAATGGAATGCTTTATTTTTGTAGAGCAATAGAAAATATAGAATATGAAGAACTTCCTTAAATTCACTATTATTTGGATTAGCCAAAATCTAGCCGTACCTTTTTGGATGGTTGGTCATATCCATTTAATGACTACAATTTATGAAGACATACATGAGATCTTAGCCAGCTTAGGTATGAATATAATAGTATTAATTGGCTTTATTTTAGATTATAAACAAAACAAAAATTAGAAAGATGGCAAAACAACCTCAAATGAACATTGACTTGAATAATACCGAGTCTGTAGAACACAAAAACGGCAAAATCTGGACTCAAGGATTTCTTATTAGAAAAATTTCTAAATTTGTAGCTGGAACAGATGAAGACGCTATGATGCCTATTCCCATTTTTTATGATTCTGTTAGTGGAGAGATTTTACAAGCAACCCTACCAAAAGAATTAAGAGATGACCAGCCCGAAAAACCTCTTCGAGTGGTTGACTGAGATAACAGTCAATAAAACTCCTATTACAGAAATTTCGGAAGAATCATGGGATAAGTTTAATTCTTACATGATACATAGATATGTATCTATGAATATAGATTACATTGATATTGCAAATTATATTCAAAAAATTAATCCACAAAATAAGAAACAAATTTATTCCATATATAAAGAAATGATTCCAAAGAAAAAAGTCTGGTTAAAGTATACTAAAAACGAAGAGAAAAAAAATTATCAAGAATTAGCTGAATATGTTGCTGATTATTATGAATGCTCCTTAGGTGAAGCTGATCATTATATTGATATTTTAGGTGTTAGTGTTAGAAGTATTCTTTGGGAATTAGGAGTTGAAGAAGAAGAAGTTGATAAATTAATTCAAAAAGCCCAATTATGAGTACTTTAGTAAAAATGCTTAAATCTACAGCAGAAGCCGATAAAGCAAAAGCATTATTAACTCTAGACTTACTAGAAAACCACCCAGCAGGTATTGGAGATCATTCAACAGATGATTTTTATAAAAATGCAAATGAAGCTCTTGAAATGTTAGCTGATGCTGATGATAGATTAGATGCAATTGAAAAATATTTAGTTAAAAAACAAGTTATTTAAAATGGAAAAAAAATTAGGTTCTAATATTAAAGCAAGTGAAATTATTAAAAAAGAATATCCTCATATTTACAATGGTTATATGGCTGTCGTGGAAGAGCAACTGGAGCTATTCAGCAAAAAACATCTGGACTATGGTATGGCTAATATCAGTGCTGGGACTTTACTTGCTACTAAAGAAGAAAGGGCTTTTGCTCTTACAGGACTTTGGTATAGAATAAGTGATAAAATTAGTAGGTGGAAAAATCTATTAATTAATAATAAAGTTATTAATAACGAACCTCTAACAGATACTTATCAAGATATTGTAAATTATGGTATCATTGCTCAATTAGTAGAGCGTGGTTTATGGAAAAAATAAACTGTGAAAGACTTAATTTGCATAACAGCACATTGTCCTAATACTGAAAAAAGAAAAATATTACTTGATTTAGTTTTAGGGTTACAACCAATTAGAGATGACTTTGATATTATGGTTGTAAGTCATACCCCTATTACATCGGATGTACAAGAAAAAGTAGATTGGGCAATCTATGATAAAGATAATGAATTATTAACTGAATGGAAGTATCAAAATTCTCCATGGTTTCACCCTGAAAATAAACATATTCAATCTATCTTTTTTGGAGCTGGAAACACTTACCTTCCAGTACATAAACAATTAATTACTGGATATTCCTTAGCTAAAACTTTTGGTTATGAAAAAATTCATATAACTGAATATGATGCTTATTATAAAGATTTTACTGAATTTTATGATAATTCTAAGGTTTTAGATGATTACGATGCTGTATTATATAAAAAACCTAATGGTTATGGGGAAATTAATATTGAATGGGGATTAGGATGTTTTCATGCTGCTAAAATTTCTTCTTTAGATGAAAGAGCGTTTAATTATACTAGTGATTCTATAAAAGAAGAATTAGAAAATGCTTCTATTAAAACTACTGAAAAAAGAACCGAAGATATATATACAGCAAATAATAATAAAGTTTTATTTAAGGACCATAAACTTCTTACTCAGAATGGCAATCAAATAAGGTTAGTTAATTTTCATGCTTTAGATCTAGATATGCAATGGGCTGTTCCTGTTTATGATCCAAAAATTAATCAAATTGTATTTGTAGGGTGGAATGAATCATCAAATAAACCTTGTAATGTAACTGTTATTATTAATAATTCTCGAGTTTTGAATTTCCCAAATCTTAAAAAATTACGTTGGTTTATAGAACCTCTTGGATCCCCAGAAGAAATATCAGATATTACTATTCTAATAAATAATAAATTAAGCCGACATATTCATCTCCACCCAGATAATATAGAAGATTTTAAATATTATAACTTTATCAAAGATGACTAAAAAAATAGATTTATTTAAAGTTTTTATGGCACCTACAGCTGCTGAAGAAGTATCAAAAGTTCTTAATAGTGGTTATATTGGCCAAGGACCTAAAGTTAATGAGTTTGAAAATCAATTAAAAAATCATTTTAACCATGATTATATTCAGACTGTAAATGCGGGTACATCAGCATTGCATTTAGCCTTACATTTATTGAAATCTCCTGATTCTCAATGGCCTGGATTAACCTCAGATGATGAGGTTTTAACTACTGCTATGACTTGTACAGCTTCAAATTGGCCTGTATTAGCTAATGGTTTGAAATTAAAATGGGTTGATATTGATCCAAAAACATTAAACATGGATCTTGATGATTTAGCTCGTAAAATTACTCCTAAAACTAAAGTTATTATTTTAGTTCATTGGGGTGGGTATCCTATTGATTTAGATCGAATAAAACAAATTCAAGATAAAACATACCAAATGTATGGTTTCAAACCTGCTATAATTGAAGATGGAGCTCATTCATTTGGTTCAAGTTATAAAGGTAAACCTATTGGTACCCATGGTAATTTAACTATGTTTTCATTACAAGCAATTAAACATATTACTTCAATTGATGGTGGTTTATTACTTTCACCTCATAAGAAATTACATGATAGAGGTAAATTAGCTCGTTGGTATGGGATAGACCGTGATGGAGATAGAAAAGATTTTCGTTGTGAAGCTGATATCGAAGAATGGGGATTTAAATTTCATATGAATGATGTTTGTGCTACTGTTGGAATTGAAAACTTTAAACATTTAGACGAAATTGTTTCTAAACATAAAGCAAATGCTGCTTATTATGATAAAGAATTACAAAATATTCCTGGGGTAACTCTCCTAGAACGCAAACCAGGTCATGATTCTGCATTTTGGATTTATTCTATGTTAGTAGAAAATCGTCCTGGTTTTTATAAGTGGATGGATGAGTGTAATATTACAGTATCTCAAGTTCATGAACGAAATGATAAACATACTTGTGTAACTGAATATCGTTCTCATCTCCCAACATTAGACAAAATTATTAAAAATATAGTTTCAATCCCTGTTGGTTGGTGGATAAGTCAAGAAGAAAGAGAATATATAGCAGATTGTATTAAAAAAGGGTGGTAAAATGATTGAAATTACCCAAGCTACATATGGAGGAAGAATTCATTATACTGCTAAACAAGAGGTAAACACTCCACTTCAAGTAATTCTTAAAGATAAGAATTTAGAAGGAGAAATTTACATAATGTCTCATAATAATTTATCTTTTACTGATTATTCATTCTCAGTATCTTCAGTAGTTTTACCTTTTTTAAAATCCCCTTATTTAGAAATTACTTTAGGTTCTCAGACCACATCTTATCCTTTTAATTTTGATAAAGGACCTTTAAATAATTTTTCTATAATATCAAATTCGTGTTTAGGTTGGAGAACTTATGAAAAATTTAATTCTTCTTATAATTCTCCTACTATTGGTAATTTAATTTTAGATGATTTAGAATATTTAAGATTTTGTGAACACAATGAAACTTATTTAAATGCTGAAATGGTATTTGGAGAAAGCAAAGGTAATATAAATTTTAAAAATAGTTGTGGAAATATTAGAGTTATTAATGATGAAGCTGATATACCTGATAATTATCCTATTAGTCATCATTTAGATTTAGAAATTCATTGGATACATACCCATCCAAGATCTAAACTTACTTTTAAAGATAATATCTATCATTATGTAGAATTTAAAGACCAAATAATTCCTTTATCAACATTTAAAGAAAAATGGATTAGAAGAATAAATAGAATTAAATCAACAGAAAAAATATTTATTTGGTCTTCTTCTGAATTATTTAATGCTCATGGTAATTGGGAAAGAAAACAAATTATTGATAGATTTAAATCACTCCCAGATAGAAGTATTTTTCTTACTGAACGAAAAGAAGAAGCATTTGAAGATGATTTACATATAGTTAAATATATTCCTAAATGGGAAGGAAATTCTCAATATAAAAGAGATTCATCAGGGGGAATGTTATGGAATGATCAATTAGCTAATGCACAGATTATTCACGATATAATTATTTCAAAATTTATATAATGAATTTAAGACCTTTAACTGAAGGTGATTTACCTTTTTTATTAGAAATTAGAAATGATGATTCCACAAGATGTAATTTAGAAAATAATTCTAAATTTACTTTAAAAGAATCTCTAGAATGGTTTAGGCAAAATAAACCTAAATGGTATATTATAGAGGCATATAAAGTAGTAACAGAACAAAAATTAATCCAAATGGATTCTGTAGGCTATTTTAGAACTAATGGTGGTGAAGTTGGTTGTGATATACACCCTAATTTTAGAAGACGTGGTTATGCAAAACAGGCTTATGAAACTTATCTTGAAGATAAAGAATATGCTTCATTATGGGTTTTTGAGGATAATTTTGCAAAAGAATTATATAAAAAATTAGGTTTTTACTATACCCAAAAAAGTAAAATAGTTAGAGAAAGAAAATATTTACAAATGGAATGGATATCAATTGAATCAATGACTTATGGATAATAAAGTTTGTTTTATTACTAGTTTTTGGTTAGGAGAAAGACGTATGGAATCTCCATCATATAAAGAAGATAGATTATATTTTTTAAAAAAACAAATTGAACTTCTTCAAACAAAAAAACACACCCTATCCAAGATTATATTTAATTTTAATATAACCCCAGAACATTACTCTTATTTATCTGAAATAATTTCTATAACTCCTAAACAAATCCAAGGTACAGAAGTAGAAATTAATATTAGAGAAAATATAGGTATTAGTTATGGAGCTTGGTCTGATTGTTTTTCTAAACATAAAAGTGATTATGATTACTATGTTTTTAATGAAGATGATTATTTCTTTGTTCAAGATAATTGGGATACTTATTTAGTTAATAAACATAATTCATATAATGATTGCGGTTATCTTTGTATGTTTGTTAGAGAACCTCATGAATGGAATAATTACAGAAAAATTGCTGGAAGTAGTGTAGGTATTGCTTCAAGTAAAACTTTAATGAAAATTTACTCTAAATATGGCAAACTCCCTAGCTTAGATAAAAAAGTAGATCATGCTTTAGAAGAATATAAAGTAGGTCAAGATATACAAAACCAATTTGGATTTGCTTTTCTAGAAGTAGGTTTAAATTTATATGATGTAAGAGATGATTATGCTATTTTATTTGAAAAAGGATCACCTTTAGA
>Ga0181402_1000243_pt1 | contig 20528 bp, 27 predicted proteins | sample 25SPOviralmetaG_FD_130131 | JGI IMG/M metagenome (GOLD analysis project Ga0181402, IMG submission 130131) | Marine viral communities from the oligotrophic San Pedro Time Series (SPOT) site, San Pedro Channel, CA, USA - 25 SPOT_SRF_2011-08-17 | ecosystem: Environmental > Aquatic > Marine > Strait...
CCAACAATCAAGTAGCGTAGCTTGCTGAAGATGTCTTCAAGATGATTGACACCGAGATGTGCATGAATCCATACACGACCATCGTTCTCATCCATGAATACTTTCTTGTAGGTTTCTAGAAGTTTCTCTTCGCCTATATCTTCTTTGACGCTGTTGAGGTGCAACTTAGCGTTAGCTTCGATAGACATAATACCCTCAGCTGTACGACTCCAGTTCTCCTCTAGTGCGACAATACCTACGTTGTCTTCGGTGTGGTTGATAAGCCAGTGTTCAATCTCTCTAGTAACACTAGACTTACCTAGACCAGTACCGCCTGTCAGGGTAACTAACTCACCCTGTCTCATACCCTCAAGCTTTCTGTTCAAGCCATTCCACGGATATGGTATAGAGTCTTTCTTCTCTGTCTGTAGCTTGCGATAAGCATCGAGCTGAGTAGATAGATTCAATATGCCTGACGGTGTATACGTCTTGGCATCCCAGAAAGCACTGACGAATGCTGTATGCTTTCTAGCTTTGAGCATATCGTTAGGGTCTTTGTAACCCTCTGGCAATGTCATAATCTTAGCCTTGTTCGGAGTAAGAAGCTTAGCTATTTCCTTAGCGCCTTTCTTACCGGCATCGTCTGAGTCAAAGCATATAACTACAGTGTCAAACGATTCCAAGAACTCTAGACTATTCTTAACATCACGAGCACCTCCTTGTGCTCCTGACTTGATAGATACTACAGACCACTTACTACCTAGCAGTTCGTATGCTGCCATAGCATCACACTCACCCTCGACTAGAGTAATAAACTTACCGCCTGATTTGAAGAGCTGTTCTCCGAACAACCCTGATTCTTTGGAGTTACCCTGCCACACAAACTGTTTATCCTGTTTGCGTATCTTTGTGGCTACTTGTTCTCCATTGCTGAAGAAAGGATAGTGATGGCTTGTAACTTGACCACCGACTGTAGTAGTAGATTTAACGCCATACTTCTTGGCAGTCTCTAGGCTAATGCTACGGTCTGTGAGTGCGTTAAAGCTAGCACCATCCTGCTTCGGTTGATACCTTGTAAAGTCCGTTATGGTATCTTGTTGCACTTCCGATGTGCCATATTGTTTAAAATAAGTATTGCAACTAAAGCAATACGCTGACCCATCATCATTCTGCGATACTGGGTCACTACCTCCGCACTCAGGGCACGGCAGGTTGTGTTTAACAAATGGCATAAGCACCTCTTAGTTAGTTTCTGGTTCTTCTTCCGTATCCTCTACGATTGCTTCGTCCGTGAGTTCAGCTTCAAACAGTTCTTTAATATGCGTAGCTCCTGCTTGCATTACCTGTATCTGTTTGTTTAACTCTTTGATTTTTGTTACGCTGTGTTGAATAAGTTGGAACAATCCCTGTCCCTGCTCACCCAACAACGACACATCATAAGATGTGCCATCGTCAGTTTTATAAGTGTACTGCATTATAGTTCGTCTCCCATGTCATCTTCTACGTCAAACTCACCACCGTCAACTGAGCCGACAGATACTAAGTCTAACACTTGCATTGCTTGGAAGTCTAAGCCTTTAAAGGTTTTGCCTTTCCACACTGACTCCCACTCCTTGTACTGAACCTTAACCTTAGAGCCATTACCTACACGCTCATCAATAGGGTTCTTCTGTCCGTCTACTAGCTTAGGTGCAGAGCGAACCATACCGTTAGGTCCATTAACTTTACGCTTAATTACGATAGCTTTACCCTCGTCCATATCTTTTGTAGGGTAGCCACGCTTCTCAAAGTCATTAGCAGTATCATCATCAACAACTAGATTAACCGTGTATACGGGTTCATAAGTTGTATTCGGTGTTGTTACACTTGCCCAATAAGCTGTTCCTGTTACTATTGCCATATCATTTTCTCCATGTGGTTAAAAATTAAAAAGGTATTATACTGATTTAGATTGCTGTTGTCAAGCACTATTTTGGATAAACGTGAGTTATTTCTATTAATGCTGACACAAGAGTAGCGCCTACAATTACATCAATAGGCGCTCCCAAAGCATATAAACTAATGCACACTGCCGCTGTGGTTATCAACTATACTACTCCATTGTTTAAGTTTAGATAATTTACTTTCGACTGCTTCCTGTAAAGGTTCTTCTTCTAAGAAACCATACTCAAGAAGCAGGGAAACCATACATAGAACATCCCCTGCCTCTTGAAGTATATTATCTAGGTGTTTAATCTCGTTGCCGAACCTGATAATTTTACTGCAAGCCATGCTTAACTCCGAGCATTCTTCCATAGTTATTACTAGAAGCTCACGCTCTTGTGGTGTTAGTTTGTCGCTAAGCATTATGCCGCCCTTGCAAAAGCTTTACGCACAATCTCTTGACGATTAGCTCTGACCGAAGCAATGTTTCGGTTAGATGCTTTGGTGTACGCACCTGAGTGAGTAGACCAATCTGTAAAGGCATTGTACAAAGCCCAACGATTCTGACCTAGACGTACTTTATATCTATGGAAAGCGTCCCAGATGTAGGCTACATTCTTACCAGTGCCTCTGTTATTGTCAACAACTGCTGAGGGCGATAAGTGCTGAGACTCTTCAATAAGCTTTGGTGAGCCTACGGCATGGCATATCTCTTTGAAAGCTTGGTCAGAACTAACGTACTCGCCTTGCATTCTGTCCCATAACTCTCGCTCGTTGTTGAATACATCTAGTGCTTTGACGATTAGGTTAGCACCATGCTCAATGTTAAGGCTCTTGGTGTGCTTAGCTTTATATACAGCTACCTCACCACCAATAAATACCTGTAGATTTGTACAAGCAGACTGTATAGCTGCGGCACTAATCATAAACGGGAATGTACCATCAATAGAACTAGTAGCAAGTAGGCTGAGAGACGCTGTATCGCCATCTGGAGTCTCATAAGTATGAGCAGGTAGTCTATATTGAACGAAGCATCTAGCACCGTCATGCGAAGTTCTAATAGTTTCTTCGATGTCTGTGGTGTTAAGGTCTGAACGCTCAATGATAGAACGTGTAGAGTCTATCATCTTTCTGGGTGCTACAGCCTGATAGCCGTGACCATGAACGCCTAGCTCTTGACCTGTATCGATGCGATAGATAACAGACTTGGAGCTACCTAGTTCTGTCCCACCATCATCAATAGAATAATATAAGGGTGCGGTATTTATATCAAAATCTGCTGACCCATATCCCTTATCTCTAAGGGACTGGGTAGCACCGTAGTTCTGAAACATAGGTGTTATGTTAGACATTAGCTGACTCCTTCGATGCCGTTGATGTCTTTGATATTGTTGAAGCTGATAGACCTAGAGCCTCTGTGCTGTAGATAGAAAGCCCACTTGTAGCAATGCAAGATATTAAAGCACTCGCCCTTGCTGACTTCGAAGCGGTTCTTAGAGCTTCTGCGTCTAACAATAAAAGACTTACCGAATAGTTTACCGTTTTTCTTACCGCTAAAAACGAGTGAATGTACTGCCGATGCTACAAAGTTAAATAAAGTTTCCATAGTATTATACCTCACAGGTTAAAGTTAAGTTTTCGTTTTGTGTCTGTTCAAAAGCATATTGGTCGGCATAGCCATCTATATAATCTGGGTTGCCGTTGTAATCACAGGGTAGTCCATCAATACAATCTTGAACTCCTCTATCATATTCGCTCATTAGTTTTCTCCTTTGACATATTCTCTATATCCTTCTTCAACTACTAGTCTAGCAATAATGTAAGCACCACCATGAAGTACACCCTCTGTGCTAGCTTCATCATAGCTATGACAATAGATATGTTTAGACGGTTTGTTTTCGTACAATAACTCTACCGACCATGATGGTAACTTATCGGTTGTCGAGTTCGAGATAGTCATATTCTTCTGCCTCCGATTTATATCCTTCAAGTGCTTCTTTGGGTAGCATCGACAATAGTTCATATATCGGTGCTAAGTCTTTGTTTTCTATATCCTTTTCAATCTGGTTGATAACATCTAATACTAAATCTTCCATAGCTTTACTCCACAGTCAGTTTGATTTTGTTTAAAGATTCTTTAATCTTAGCTTGTATAACTCCCTCATTTAACTGCACTCCATCTTCTTCAAACTCATTGAGTCTTTCTTCGTAACGCTCTAGATTATATTCATTCTCGTCAGCCAATGCTCTAATCTCATCTAGCTGACTCTCGAAATCTGAGAACCATTCTCGAATAGATTCTAGCTCTTTGGTTATCGTCTTTTTCTTGCTAGCCAAAGCTACATCAAGGACATCCTGTATTTTATAGTTTATATATTCATCAAGCATATCTTGTAAGTTCATTGTTTCACCGCCTTTAAATCTTCAAGTTCAATTCCATCAGCTAAATGACTACAGTCATACCAATCAGCCTCATAAAGTTTAATGTTACCGTTATCATCTAGCTCTTCGTTACCGTCTTCGTCTAGTCGGTAGAACTGGATGTTCCATACTTCTATTGTATAGTCTTTACTCATAGTATTCTCCCCGCAATTCTTCAACCATCTTATATATATCTATCAAATAGGAATCAGGAATCCCTAATTCATTTTGTAATTCTTGAATTTCAACGTGTAATAATTCTAAAAGTTTAAGACTCATAACTATTCTCCAATTAAATAACTGTAGTGGACTTCGCTAACATGGTTAGCATCTTGCCACCGCTTAGATTTTGTAGCTAGATTCTCACACCATGAGTTCCATAGATTATCACAGCCATAAGCATGACACAAATCTATATAGGTTCTGGTTCGTTGGTCGTTAGCTTCCATAGCTTTCAGAGTCTTAGGCTTTGGATTCAGCTTCAGAATCTTAGGGTCTACATTGTACATCTTGATGTTATGAACATCCATACAACCAACCATTCCTGCTATTAGCTGACAGCAGAAACCTGCTTTAGGTAAACCTAAGCCATCAACTCTAAGGAAGATTGTCATCAGGCTGAAAGCCTTTTCGTCATAAGTTCTACCTGAGTTAAGGACTGCTTGAACCTGAGCAAACATCTTATGTTTATTCGACATGAGATACTCATAAGTCTTAATCTTGTTGCCCCAAAGAAACTTGGAGTCTAACTTGTTAGCTCTAACGTCAGCCATCTGCTCTCCGACTGAAAGCCAGTTCTGTTGGATTGATAGAACTACCATGAGTACAGTATCTGCCATGTTGTTAGCACTACGTTGAGAGTATTCCTGAACCGCTTTACAGTGAGTGTTGAACATCGCCATCTCCTTTGTAAGGAATTAAATAATTAATAAGTTCATTCTGAACTTCTTATTAATTATTTAATCCTTATTTAATTTAATTATCTAATTGATTTAGTATTAAAACTATTTACAGCTTCTTCAAAGGTTAAATCGTAATGACCCCAAAATATCATACAGCCATCTTCAAAGCTAACATCATGGACTGCATAGCAGTTATCTTTAAGTCTAGGACTTCGTATCATAGATATAACTACCTGCTTCTTATCACAATATCTAACAACATCAGCATCAATAGCTATATCTAAATGGTTTGAAACTTGCATAAGTCTATTCATTGTATTAACTCCTTACAGTGTATTTCATAATCTAAAGCTATGGTATAATCTTCTGAAATTTCACTATCTTGCAACCAATCCCAAACCATATCTTCGGCTTCTATATTACTATTAGCATCAACCATTATTGAGCCATTTTTAGAACCAGTGTAATATACTTTATACTTTTTCATAACTCTATTGCTCCCGTCTGTAATAAGAACCTATAACTACATCAGTGTAGCCCATTCTTCGCCAATCATCTGCTACATCGTTAGCAGACTCTATACTAAACAGCTCTGGACTTATTTCTATACCACCGACCCAAACTGTATAAATTTTTACATCACGCTTTGAAAACTGTTCCATAAATCTATGCTCCGTAATCTGCTAGAATTAAAAGAATTACCAAACCAATCGCAAATAAATTTACTGCAAGTAAATCAATATCTTCTTCTCGCATAACTTTATACCTCACTCGTTGAATAGATTTATATTATACAGGACTTCCTTGTCCGAGTCAAACAATTACTTAGATAAAATCTCTAGGATTTTCTCTAGCTTGGTATCCATTGCATCGACTCTCTTTTCAAGAGTGTCAACTCTGTCAGTCGCCTTCCCCTTCGGGGTAGATTTCTTAGAAGACTTAACAGTCTTAGCAGTCTTTTTAACTGTCGAAGCCTTTGGCTTCTTGATGAGGCTCATGAATTGTGGTGGAACACAATCCCATTCAAACCATTCAGTGGCTTCGCCATGAGTCATATAGCTATCGCTATCCTTGTAGTGTTTGTTCAATATAGCATTGAACACTTTGGTCAAGCCGTATCGCTCCGTAGGAGTCTTACTAGCTATGTTAGCGAAATGACAAGCTACTCCGTAGACTTGACGTTGTGTTGCAATTTGATTGTTGTCGATTTTGCTGAAAGTCGCTGAAGTCATATTAGTTCTCCAAAATTTAAAAGTTGTTAGTTTCGTTAGAAACTTACTAACAACTTTTTAATTTGGAGAACTTAATAACCATTTAAAAACATTTTAAAGTTTTTAAATGGTTAAAATTTGTACAAAATTTATTATAAATAAATTTCGTGTGCGATAGAATTATGGGAGACTTTAAAAGTCTCAGGAGAAGATTTAAGCAAAGCTTAGAAATGCTTGTAAGTCGTTGAAAACTTTGGAGATTGCCAAGTAAAGCGTAGCTTTAAAGACTCGAAAATCTTTGCTCTAGTTTTGTAAACTAGAGAGTCTTGAAAAATCTTTATAGATTTTTGGCGTGTGCGCTCGATAGATTCTTTAGAATCTCAGAAAATGTTGAAGTCTCAGAAGACTTCAAAGGGGTGGGCAAGCTGCCATAGGGGGTACTGGGGATATATATACAATCTTATACATTTTTAGACGGTGTAGCATGTAAACCAGACAGGTCCGCAGCTTCATAGGGCTTTAAAGGCAGGAGCTAAAAAGCGGGTACATAGATAAGCATGATAAGCCATGCTCCATCATCTATATATAACCCGGGGGGCTATATGTATATTATACCCGTAGATTCGCAATCTGTCAAGAAATTTCTTCTTTTTTCTTCTTTCCTTAGAAAGTGCTTGACAAACCTTAATATTACGGGTATACTATAGAGTATAACTATACTTTTATAGTTCGCATAGGTTCATGCGTGAAAATGAATCGTAGAAATCCGATTAGGAGATATACGATGACTAAAGAACTAGTATATATTTATAGAGGCGTAAAATACGTCAAAACAGTACAGGCATAAATGGATGGCAGAGAAACAACTCACTACAAAGCAGCAATCGTTTTTAGATAATCTTACTAGCTGTGGTGGTGATGTAAAGACAGCTGCCGAACTTGCAGGATATGCAGAAGGTACACACTACGCTGTAGTTAAAAGTCTCAAGTCTGAAATACTAGACATGGCTTCAAACATAATGGCACAGAACGCACCTAAAGCAGCTTCTAAGCTTGTTCAGATTATGGATAGCCCTGAACCAATACCCCAAGCTAACATGCGTATACAAGCAGCACAACAGCTTCTAGACCGTGTAGGCTTAGGCAAGACAGAACGAGTTGATGTCAATGTTAATACAGGTGGTGGTCTATTTATAATCCCTGCAAAACAAGAGGTGATTATAGATGGAGATTATGAGGAGGACGAGTAGCACTATACCGTTTGGCTACAAACTAAACGAAGACAACCCAGAGCTACTAGACCCAATACACGAAGAGCTACAAGCTCTAGACAAAATACTACCACTAATAAAAGACAAGACATTGAGCCTACGAGAAGGTAGCTTGTGGTTGACCCACAAAACAGGACGTTCAATTTCTCACATGGGGCTAAAAAAAATTGCAGAAAGAAAATGATTGGGACATTAACCCCGACAAGTACCTCAAAGACGAGGACGGTAACTTTAAACTAAAACGTGACGGCACACCTCGCAAGAAGGGTGGCAGAGCTAAAGGTTCAAAGGGAAGGGGGTATAACTACCACTCAGAGACTAAAGCAAAGCTAGCTGCTAAAAAGAAAGTAAAAGAAAAACAAAAGAAACTAACAGCAGCACAAAAGAAAGTAGATAATTACAAGAAGTCTATAAACGCAACAAAAAAGACTCTCAGCAAACTCGAAAATGAGAACGCAGATAAACTCATAAGCGCCAACGAGTTGGATGACATCCCACAAGACTTGCAGTCTGAAGCACAAGCGGATGTTATCTTTGTGGCTAACGCAGGTCCTCAAGAGGATTTCTTGGCAGCCGGTGAAGTAGATGTATTATACGGTGGTGCTGCAGGGGGTGGTAAGTCATACGCAATGTTGATTGACCCCCTTCGTTTTGCACACAGAAATGCACACAGAGCACTAATACTCAGACGCTCTATGCCAGAACTGCGAGAACTAATTGACAAAAGTCGGGAGCTGTACCCAAAAGCATTTCCCGGCTGTAAGTACAAAGAAGTAGAAAAGCTTTGGAACTTCCCAAGCGGAGCTAAAGTAGAGTTTGGATTCTTGGAGCGTGACGCAGATGTATATCGCTATCAAGGTCAAGCATATAGTTGGATAGGCTTTGATGAGATTACACACCTACCCACAGAGTTTGCTTGGAACTATCTAGGTTCACGACTACGTACTACAGACCCTGAGATTGAGCCGTACATGCGTTGTACAGCAAACCCCGGTGGTGCAGGAGCTAACTGGGTTAAAAAGCGTTACATTGACCCCGCAGTTCCTAGAGACAGCTTCAGAGGCGCTGACGGGCTAACAAGAAAGTTTATACCTGCTAGGCTACAGGATAATCCATACCTAGCACAAGACGGTAGATACGAACAAATGCTAGAGGCACTACCGCCTACACAACGTCAACAATTACTTGACGGTAACTGGGATGTAGCAGAAGGCGCAGCGTTTGTAGAGTTTAGTCCATTTGACCACGTAGTTACACCCTTTGAGATTCCATTAAGTTGGGAACGCATTAAGGGCATTGACTACGGTTATGCATCAGAGAGTGCATGTGTATGGGGAGCAGTTGACCCTAGTGACGGTACATTAATTATATACAGAGAATTGTACCGCAAAGGTTTATTAGGCACAGAACTTGCCGGAATGTTAACTGAAATGGAATACGAAGACCCCTTCTCAGTGCCCGGAGTGCTCGATACAGCGTGTTGGAACAGGACTGGTACTACAGGTCCAACTGTTGGCGAAACGCTTCTAAGAGCAGGACATAAGCTCAGAAGGGCAGACAAGAATAGAATACAAGGTAAAATACAGATTCACGAATACTTGAAGCTTCAACAAAGCGGTAGACCACGATTACAGATTTTTAATACATGTCCTAACCTGATACGTGAGCTTCAAAGTATTCCTGTAGACAAGAGCAAACCAGAAGACGTTGATACACACGCATCTGACCACGCATACGATGCACTACGTTACTTGATAATGTCAAGACCAAGAATCAACGATACAATACAACAACTAAGACAATTCAGACAAGAATCTACATTTAATCCGTCTGACTCAACTTTTGGATACTAATACATGAACGAAGAAGAAATGATGGACACAGCTAACGAACTATACTTCGAGCCTGAAGAAACAGCAGGCGGCATGGAAATGGACCTTGCAGAAGATGTTCGTAATCGTTTTGTAGGTTTAGTACAAGACAGATTTGCTGAAGCATCAGACGCACGAGATTTTGACGAGCAGCGTTGGCTTACAGCCTACCACAACTACCGAGGAATCTACAACAAGAATGTACGATTCCGAGAGTCAGAAAAATCTAAAGTATTTGTAAAAGTAACTAAAACCAAAGTATTAGCAGCGTTTGGTCAGCTTGTAGACGTTATCTTTGGTACTGGTGAGTTTCCTATTGGTGTACGTGAAACTAAACTTCCTGAAGGCGTTGCAATGTATAGCCACATGGAAGCAGGTCAAACAGGTATAGAAACTAGTGCACCGCCTGAATACGAAGAAGAAAATACAAATGCTCCTAACATCTATGACGTAGGTTACGAAGGAGACGGTAGAGAACTTCCTGCAGGTGCAACACTAACAGGTACAAAGAATAATCTTACTTCAGCTATAGACGAAGCAGGTTTAGAGTTTGTTGATGGTCCTTCCGCAGACCCACAAGCATTAGAGCGTTCTCCTGCAAAGCAGGCGGCACGAAACATGCAAACGCTTATACACGACCAGATTGAAGAGTCTGGTGGCTCAAGCGAACTCCGCAATGCTTTACTAGAGTGTACGCTATTCGGTACGGGTATTGTTAAAGGTCCATTTAATTATAATAAGACACTAAGTCGTTGGACTAAAAACAGTTCAGGCGAAAGAGATTATAATCCTCTTGAAGTTCGTGTACCACGTATTGAGTTTGTAAGCATTTGGGATTTCTTTCCTGACCCCTCAGCTACGTCTATTGATGACTGTGAATATATAGTACACCGTCACAAAATGAACAAATCACAACTTCGAGCACTTACACGTATGCCGTTCTTTAATAAAGATGCAATACGTGAATGCATACAAATGGGTGCAGATTACGTTGAAAAAGACTATGAGAATGAACTAAAAGATGACCAAAGCTTAGACGACTATTCAACAGGTCAATTTGAAGTAATCGAGTATTGGGGCATAATGGATGCTGAATACGCTAGAGAAGTAGGAATGGATTTACCAGACGAGGTTGATGATTTAGATGAAGTTCAAGTTAATGCTTGGGTTAGCAACGGCAAGCTTCTTCGTGGGGTGGTCAATCCTTTTACTCCTTACAGACTTCCATACAACGCCTTTCCATACGAACGCAACCCTTACAGCTTCTTTGGGATTGGGGTTGCGGAGAATATGGACGATTCTCAGCAAATAATGAATGGTCATGCACGTATGGCTATCGACAACCTAGCACTAGCAGGTTCGTTAGTATTTGACGTAGATGAGTCAGCTCTTGTAGGTGGACAGTCAATGGACATATATCCCGGAAAAGTATTTCGCAGACAAGCAGGAATGCCCGGACAAGCTATACATGGCGTTAAGTTCCCAAACACATCTAACGAAAACATGATGATGTTTGACAAGTTCCGACAGCTAGCAGACGAACAAACAGGCATACCTAGTTACTCGCATGGTCAGACGGGCGTACAAAGCATGACACGTACTGCTTCTGGCATGTCTATGCTATTAGGTGCTGCGTCACTTAACATTAAAACAGTAATTAAAAACATTGATGACTTTTTGCTAAAGCCTTTGGGTCAAGCATACTATCAATGGAACATGCAATTTTTTGAAGGCGAGTTAGATATTCAAGGTGACTTAGAAGTACATGCAATGGGCACAAATAGCTTAATGCAAAAAGAAGTACGCAGTCAGCGTCTAACAATGTTTTTGCAGACTGCACAAAACCCTGCGATTGCACCGTTTGTTAAAATCTCTAAGATTGTCAGTGAGTTGGCTTACAGCCTTGACCTTGACCCTAATGAGATTCTTAACGACCCAGAAGAAGCTGCAATTATGGCACAAATAATAGGAGCACAAAATGTTGGACAAGGAAATGGCGAAGCGCTTGGGTCCGTTGGTGAACAACCCGGAGCTATGGGAATGCCTCAAGGAGCACCTCAACAACCTCCGGAACTTGGAGCTACAGGGACTGGCGGTGGCAACATCGGAACTGGAGCTGTACCGCAGGCAGGGGAAAGCGAGTTCACTGGCTAATTTAATGAATTTAAAAGAACAAGCTATCGAAGCTAAAAAACGTAAAGAGGATTAATCATGCATTGTGATGACAAAGGCAAAAAAAGAATGAAGAAAGCAGAAGGCTCAGAAGTTAAAAAGAAAAAGCTAACTTCTGCAGAAATGATGCAGATTATTGAAAAAAATCACGATAAAAGTGCACGAGCTGTAATGAAACATCTTCCTTTAGCTGATGGTCCTCCAGAAGGTTTAGTTGATTTTGGAATTATGATGATTGACAAATATAGAAAAGTACAGGACCAACTAGAAAGAAATGACGAAAACGATTCCCGTGAGAAAAAAGCAATAGGCTCAGTAATTAAAAAAGCAACAGAAGGGGCTGATTCATTGTTGTCTGAAGCTCGTAAAGATGTTGTCGCAGCACGTAGTCCTGAACCTGCAGTAGATAAAAGCACTGAAGAAATGGCAGAAGCAGTATCTAAAGTAAAAGGAAGCGCAGAAGAAACAGCTGTTGAAAATGCAGAAACTGTCATGAAAGATGCTACTAAGCTTGTAAATTCTTTTGAGTTTTCTAGCGGTAATAAAAAGATGGACAAGCAGTTTATTATAGAGTCTTTAAATGAAGTAGAAGACTCTGCAATTGTTGAAACTAAACAAGGTGTTGCTGAGTTTATTACTGATTTGCATCGAACACAAATGGACGAAGAAGGTAAGCCACTGTTAGGTCAAAATGACTTTAAAAAATTAAATGCGTTTGTATCTGACGAGCCACGAGAAGGCAGGGCAGAAGGTGGTTTATTAGAAGATGTACAAAGATACTTAACTCTTTATGAAGGGTTTGAAGAAAGTTTAGATAAAGCTAAAACAGCTGAAGATAAAAAACGTGCATACGAAAACTTTAAAAAACATGCTGATACTTTTGAACAGGATACTGTAATTAAAGCTTTACAAACTTTAGATGAATCAGACGGTAAAAGAGAACAAAAAATGTTTGGTGGTATTATACATGCTATAAAAGGAGACAATGAAGGTAATAGTATACTTGAAAAAATGGCAGGTATAATTAAAGGAAGTAACCCGTCTTTAGCAGGAAAAATTATGGCAGAAGGTGAAAACACTGATGAATCTATTAGTAACTTAGAAGGTCCTGACCCTATTGAACCTTCTAACAATATGGCATCTATTGGATACGCAGAAGGCGGTAGTGTCGATATGCCTGAAGACACATACTCTAATATCCCAGAAGACGAAATGGATGAAGTGTTGTCTTCACAACTTCCTGACAATGAAATGGAAGAAGAATACACAGACTATGTTTTAAGCGAAGCTTTAGATGAAAAAGAACAAGAGTACCTAATGGCTGCTTTAGAACAAGACGGAAAACTAAGCAGTATCTTTGATAAGGTCATGGGTATTGCAGGGGAATTTGCCGGAGACGGGGCTGTAGAAGGTCCGGGAGACGGCACATCAGATTCGATACCTGCAAGGTTATCGGATGGTGAATTTGTTTTCACCAAAAAATCGGTAGACGTTATAGGCGCTGACGAACTCCAAGAAGTAATGGATGATGCTGAGCGTGACTATGACGAAGACCGTGAAATGAAATACGGTGGCGGCATGATGGATAGCTTACTGGATGGAAAAGACTATGATGAAGAAGTCCATAACCAAATGCTATCAGCAAATGCAATGCCAAGCGTAAAGCGATAGGGCTACTTCGAAAGAACCCCCTATTATAAGTTTAACCTAGAGGCGACCTTGTAGTAACAAGCCCCCCATTGTCTAGCTAACAATGAGGCTACCTTGTAGAGACTCAAGCCCCAAAAGGAGAGTGACATGACTGAAGTACAACAAACTGAAACAGTAGAAGAAGAAGCAGCAAACCCATATAACATGAACAAAGATTATGACATCGCAGATGAACAAGTCTTTGAAAGTGCAGATGGAGTTTACTACGACAAACCAAAGAAGAAGGCTACTCGTAAATCGACCCCTTCGGATGATAATTATAAAAAACGATACGATGACTTAAAAAAGCATTACGACAATAAGGTTAATCAGTTTAAGCAAAAAGAGAAAGAGCTTCAAGCACAATCTCGTATGCAGCAGCGTGTAGAACAAACGGTGAAGCATCAAGACAATCAAGAAGCAGCAGCTCAGCCCGCTAAACGAACCCCAGTAACTAGAAAACCTACGCCAACTTTACAACAACGTGAATCTAAAGTAGCTCGTAAAGAAGCAGAAATGTCTTTACAAAAAGCTCACCCAGACTTTGCACAGATTAGAGAAAGCACAGAGTTTCATGTTTGGGCTAAATCCCAACCTAAATCAATTCAGGATTGGGTATACAATAATCCTAACAACGTAAGCTTAGCTGTCAAAGCTATTGACATTTATAAATCAGAAACTGGATATACTTCTTCACGTACAACGGGAGGGTCGCAATCTCGACCATCTGGTTCTGCAGCTGATATGGTTTCAACCAAAACAAAAACTGTTGATGCAGGCGAACCAAAAGTATGGTCGCAACGGGAAATCGCTGCACTGTCAATGGACCAATATGACAAGTATGAAAAAGAAATCGACTTGGCAATGTCTGAAGGCAGAGTAGTGGCTTAATTAATAAATGTCTTTATAAAAAGGAAACATAAAAATGGCTAATAACGTATCAGACCAATATTTTAAACAAACCGCTGTAGGTGACCCTGCAGTATCGCCACAAAACTTTGGCAACGGCACTAACTTCATGCCTGCAATTTACTCGAAGAAAGTTCTTAACTTTTTCCGTAAAGCATCAGTTGCTGAAGCAATCACAAACACCGATTACGCAGGTGAAATTTCTGCATACGGTGACTCAGTAAAAATCATCAAAGAACCAACCATTACTGTCCATCAGTATGAGCGTGGTGCAGATGTTACTAAAACTGACCTAACTGACGCTGAAATAAGTCTAGTAGTTGACACAGCAAACGCATTTAAGTTTATTGTAGATGACATCGAAACTCAAATGTCTCACGTAAACTTCAAAGAAGTTGCAGCTTCATCAGCAGCTTATGCTCTACGTGATGCGTTTGACTCAGGTGTAATTGCTAAAATGTTTGCAGGTGTAACTACATCTAGCCCAGACCACACTTTAGGCGCTGACACTACAACTTCTGTAGCTACAGGCATTTATGACGGTGCTGCTGCTGTTGGTCTACATCATGACGGTACTGACCCACTAGACCTATTGGCAAAAATGGCTCGTCTTCTTGATGAGCAAAACGTGCCAGAAGAAGGTCGTTGGGTTGTAGCTCCACCTAGCTTCTATGAGAAATTGTCGGAGTCAGGTTCTAAACTACTATCTGTAGACTTCAACGCAGGTCAAGGTTCTATCCGCAACGGTCTAGTAACTTCTGGTAAGTTGCGTGGCTTTAGCATGTATAAGTCTAACAACATTGCAGCCCCAACCAATGCTGACGGTAAGATTCTTGCCGGTCACATTTCTTCTACTGCTACTGCACAAACTATCACAAGCACTGAGGTTATTCGTGACCCAGATAGCTTCGGTGATATTTGCCGTGGTTTGCATGTATACGGTGTTAAGGTTTTACGACCTGAAGCACTAGTAGCTGCTTTCTACAACTTAGCAGCATAGTAGAAACTTAATAAGCGAGGGGGCTGTAAAAAGCCCCCAACCTTTTAACATAATATAGGACTGAATAAAACATGGCAACAACCTATTTAGAATTAACTAATGAGCTTCTTCGAGAGTTAAATGAACTGCCACTAACTAGTGCAAACTTTAGCACAGCTGTGGGTGTTCAACAACATGTAAAAGATTCAGTAAACAAAGCATATTTTGACATTGTGAATTATGAACCACAGTGGTCATTCCTATCCGCAGGAGAAAGCGGAACAGTTGACCCTATGTATGGCAATGTGTCAATAGACACTATAGCCGGTCAGCGATTTTACGAATTAAAACCTTCTAGCGATTCTATTGTAGATGACTACGGGTCGGTAGATTGGGATAACTTCTACATTACTACAGTAGGAGTAGACGGTGAGTCTGCACCTTATACAGGCAAGAATTTAGAATACTGCACGTTAGAACAGTGGAAACGATTCCGAAGAACTAGCGAAAACAAAGACGATGCAGATACACAATCCTATGGCGTACCCAACATTGTAATTCGAAGCCCAGACGCTCGCAAGTTTGGACTTAGCCCCATACCCGACAAGGTTTACAAAGTTTGGTTTTACGCCTACAATTTACCAACAAAACTAAGTGCTCATGGAGATACAATAGTATTTCCAGATATGTATGCACCTGTACTACTGGCAAGAGCTAGATATTACATTTGGCAGTTTAAAGATAATCCACAAGCTGCAGCATTTGCACTAGATGACTACAAGAAAGGATTGCGTAGTATGCGCTCTAACCTTCTTGAACCTACACCATTTTTTATTAGCGATGACAGAGTGAGATTTGTTTAATGGCAGCTTCGCAACCTTTTGGTTTTTCTTGTAAGGGTGGACTAAACACCAATATAAGTGAAATAGAAATGCTTAGTCAACCCGGAATTGCTACAGAGTTATTAAACTTTGAAGTTGACCCTGACGGTGGATATAGACGTATCAGCGGCTACGAAAACTTTAGAGCAACTAAACCTGAAGCAAGCACTACACCTATTCTTGGCTTAGCTGTGTACGCAGACGGTATTGTAGCAGCTAAAGGCACAAGTATTTATTTTGGCTCAGCTGACCAAGACTGGACTATAATTAACAGAGCTAGCGTATCTGCAAGCGGAGACAATCACTCGACATTTACTGGTCGCTCTGAAGATGCACGTACATCTCAAGGAACTGTAGCTTCTGTAATATATGAGGGAGCTGATGACTACGGTCAGTTAATTATGTGCGACCCAAGCAACAAACCATTTTTATTTAAAATGACGGGTACAGGAGCTTTTGATACTCGTACATTTTTTGCAGAAGAAATAACAGTAAACAGCGCAGAATGTCCAACAACTTGTGCAGTACACGAAAATCATTTAGTAGTCGGAGGAACAGCTGAATCTCCGAATACACTATACTACAGCGCAACAAACGACCCCTCATCATTTACAGGGGCAGGGTCAGGCGCTATTGCAGTTCCAGATAGAATTATAGGTTTACGTAGTTTCCGTAATGATTGCATTATATTTTGTCAAAATAGCATACATAAACTAGTCAATATAAATGATGTTAATAGCATTGCTGTAGTTCCAGTAACTAAAAATGTAGGTTGTTTGAGTCAATTTACAATTCAAGAAATTGGTGGCGACTTAGTATTTTTAAGTCCTGACGGAATCCGTACTGTAGCAGGAACAGCAAAGCTAGGCGATGTTGAGCTATCTTCTGTTAGTAGGAACATACAAAAGATTGTAACTGATGAAATAGTTTCAAAAGTAGATTCTCACAATATTTCTAGTTTAGTTCTTCGTTCTAAATCACAATATAGATTATTTTATGGTAGTCCTCCTTTAGGTGTTGCTAATGCAGAAGGCATTATAGGGACATTTACAGGTCAAGGTTTTGAATGGTCAAAGCTAAAAGGTATCGAAGCTACAGCAACTGCAAGTGGTTTTGGATATGACGGATTAGAAAAAGTAGTTCACGGAGATTCAAAAGGTTACATATACGTACACGATAAAGGAAATACATTTACAGAAGCCGGTTCAGCATTTAATGTAGTAGCTAAGTATCAAACACCATATTTAGATTTTGGAGATATGGGAACTAGAAAAACTTTGTATTATGCAAAACTATCAGTTACTCCAGATAAAAAATCTTCGGGCAATTCACAGCCTACTCTTACTACTTTGTTTGATTTTGAAGATACAGATATACAACAACCTCCAGAAGAAGAGTTACCAGAAGTTCATTCAGCTTCTCAATTTAATTCAGCAGTATTTAATACTTCAGTATTCGGAGCAGCTGACAATCCACTATTAAGAATAAGTTTACAAGGAAGCTGTTATTCAGCAGCATTTAGACTAGAAAGTCGAGATGCGCTAACACCTTACACAATTAACGGTATATACATAAATTATGTGCCAACAGGCAGGAGATAAATAAATGGGTCAAGCATACGCATCTAGAGCAAGCACTTTACACGATGGAAATATTATAAGTGCCGCACTTTTTAATAATGAATACAACGCAATTTTAAATGCGTTCACATACGCTTCGTCAGGAACTACAGGGCATCAGCACGATGGCACTGAAGGCGAGGGCGGCAATATTCATACTATTGGCGACCAAGACTTTTTAAATAAAGTTGTTATTGAGTCTAATGAAATTAAATTCTTTATTGAAGTAGGCGGTGCAGCTGTTGAGCAACTTAATCTTGCAGATGGTGTACTAGCTCCTGAAACTAATAATGATATTGACTTAGGAACTAGCAGTAAAAGATTTAAAACAATTTATGGAACTACTTTAAATGTAAGCACTGCTCTTACTAACTCTCAGTTAGCTAATTCAACAGTATCGTATGGAGGCATTTCCTTAGCTTTAGGAGCTACAGACGCTACTCCTGCGTTTGACCTAAGCGATGCAACTAACTATCCCACATCAAGTCTTAGCGGCACTATCGCTACAGCTCAAATAGCTGATGACGCTGTAACTACTGCAAAAATAACTGATGCAAACGTAACAAGCGCTAAACTAGCAACTAGTGCAGTCACTTCTGTTAAAATATCTACAGGTGCTGTAGGCACAGGAGCAATAGCTGATGACGCTATAACAGCAGCTAAAATTGCTGATGATGCTGTAGGTTCAGAACACATAGAAACGCTAAGCGCTACTTTAGCGTGTGGTGGGCAAAACTTAAATAACATAGGACAACTAAGTATTGGAACATCTACTGCTTCACATCCTCTTCTTGTAGAAGGCGCAAAAACTTCAGAAGAAGATGACCTTGTTAGAATAGTCAATACTAATTCAGGCTCTACTCAAGACGGGCGAATAATAGGCTTGTACACCAATTCTAACCTTAGAGGAAGTTTAGGAGTTACTGAAGTAAGCTACGGAAGCGGCAGCTTTTTTGCAGGTCCGGGATGCGGACTTTTAGCAACAACTCAGTTTACAAGTCAAATTGTTTCTCCGTGTGGAGGCTCTGGAGATTTACAAGACAATACGGTTGACTTAGGTCAAACATCTGTACGGTTTGATGATATTTATGCAACTAATGGAACTATTCAAACTTCTGACCGAAACGAAAAACAAAACATTGCAGAGCTAACCGATGCAGAACGTAGAGTAGCTGTTGCAGCTAAAGGTTTACTGCGTAAGTTTAAATGGCAGAGTTCAGTTGCAGAAAAGGGCGACGATGCTCGTACACACTTTGGCATTATTGCACAAGACCTTCAAGCTGCATTTAATACTGAAGGATTAGACGCAAGCGATTATGCTATGTTTATTAGCACTACGTGGTGGGAGCATGAAGGTGAGATATACATGCAAGATGCTCCAGAAGGTGCAACAGAAAAAACTAGACTAGGTGTTCGTTATCCAGAACTACTAGCTTTTATAATAGCGGCACTATAGGAGATTGACATGACTGTACAAGAAGGTAAAGAAGTAGTAGATATAGCAGCAGCCTCAACCGGTATTTTAGCGTTAGCAGCATGGTTGCCGCCAACAGCTTCATTGTTTACCATTGTATGGTTAGGTATTAGAATATACGAGTCAAAAACAATCCAAGACATAGTGAATAAAAAGGAAGACTAATTGATGAGCAAAACTATTAAATCTTTAAAGCGTAATCGAAAAAAATATAATACTGGTGGTATTGTACCTCCTGTTGTTCCTACGGCTATAGAGACTGTTGAAGAAACTCCAAGCTTAATGCAGCCCCAAGAAACTCCTGAAAGTGCTGCAGGTGCTGCACAAAAAACAATGCCTATGGAGTCTGGAGTAGCACCCTCATTTAGACCAGATGATTTTCAAGGTGAAGGTTCTAACTTTGCTGCTCCTGTAGATACCACACAGTTTAGTAATCCAACAGCAGAAGAGATAGCTGCATTTGAAGAATCTCAAGTACCCGACCCACGCTATGAAGCATTTTTAGAGTCTCAAGCTCAAGCTGAAGCTGAAACTCCTGTATGGACAGGGGGCGATGCACAAACTATAAGAAACGCTGCAAATATGGCACAACTTGGGGGAGTCCCTCCTTCAGAAGGCGACCTTGCACAGTTTGATTATAATGGCGATGGGCAACTTACAAGTGCAGACTACGAAGCTATAGAGAGAGGAGATGTTCCGGGACTTCTTGCAGCACAAGAGCAGCTAGAACAGATAGCTGACTCTGATGTTTCTACTGATTTTAATGTAGGAGATGTCATTCAGGACTTAAAAGACGCACAACAACCACAACAACCTGCAGCGTATACTGGCTCAACTGACCTTCCTGAAAATGCTACACCTGAAGATTTATCTTTACGTATAAAATATATTACTAGTGTAGCAGGTGCTCCGGCTGCTGATGCTTTTAAAAATAATCTTAAAGAATCTAATCCTGATTTATATTATGAAGCTTATCCTCAAGAATTTTATGATGGTGAAAGCGACCTTCCTCGTGATGCCACAGCTGAAGATGTAACTAAACGTATATCTTTTCTTAATCGAGTAGCAGGTGCTACAGCTGTAAATCCTTTTAAAAATAGTCTTAAAGAATCTAATCCTGATTTATATTACGAAGCTTTTCCTGAAGAATTTTATGATGGTGAAAGCGACCTTCCTCGTGATGCCACAGCTGAAGATGTAACTAAACGTATATCTTTTCTTAATCGA